>MDTC01030926.1_pt1 | contig 45741 bp, 31 predicted proteins | sample 811181 | NCBI WGS metagenome assembly MDTC01 (sample SAMN05326644, study PRJNA326480) | marine metagenome | isolation source: seawater | place: Pacific Ocean: North | collected 2011 | reverse complement strand
TTGTGTTCGGACCACGCTCCCGACACTTTAAAGAACTCGCGGCGGAAATAGAGACGTGGTCTGGATCCCTTAGCACGGAAGAGGTTGAAAACGCGCTCAACGCTGCTGGCGTTCCCTGTAGCGCCTATACGAAATTAGATGATTTATTCTCTCACCCCCAGGTGGTCGAGCGGCAGTCTTTCTCCCCTATTATCGATGACCGACTGGGTGAGTTCCTGATTCAGTGTATCCCAGTAAAATTTCAGCATATGAACAACAGAACCGCATCCTGGGCAGCCACACTCGGCCAACACAGTGATAACGTGCTGCAGACAGAGCTTGGCATGCCAGCTGGAAAAATTGCAGAGTTGCGGGAACAAGGAATTATCTCTTAATCGTATCGCCAGCAAGGAGCCGGCGCGCCGGACCCCTTACTTTGATTACGCGTCAGGATTAGTTATCTTCAATAAATCTTTCAGACCAATAAAAACGCGAAGAGGCAGAGTAGCTATGTCAAAACTTAAGCAACTGAGTCGGCGTGACCTCATTAAAGCCGCAGGCATGGGGGCGCTCGCCACTGCGTTCGCAGGCTGTCAATCAGTTGCAAACCCTGGCGCAGGCTACCGGCGCCCCTACTCCCGCAAACCCTGGGTGGCACCCAGAGTCTCAATGGATAATGTCATTCGCGAAATCGTAGGTCATCGCCCTTATCGGCCATCGGGATTTGTAGTGAAAGGCGAACAGTTTGACGAAAAACTCGTGGTGCACAATTACGGCCACGGCGGTGGCGGCATCAGCCTGTCGTGGGGTTCCTCTGCCCTAGCGGTACGAGAGACCCTGGGTATGACTCCTGCCAAGGTGGCTGTGATTGGTGGCGGCGTCATGGGCCTGACCAGCGCCCGACTGCTGCAGGATGCCGGGTGGGAGGTGACGATTTACACGCGCGATATGGCGCGCCACACCACGTCTAGTGTTGCCGGCGGAGAATGGGGCCCTTATAGCGTGCACGACCCCTCCATATCGACGCATGAATTCAAATCCCAAATCCAGTTCGCTGCCCGCATTGCCCACCATGCGTTCACCACCCTTGGCGGTACGGATTATGGCGTGCACTGGACTGAGCTCTATAACCTCAGTGATTCGCCTCCCGAAGACGGAGGCGAATTCGAGCATCTTTATCCCTTCCGCGTTGACCTGCAGCCAGACGAACACCCTTTTCCGGCTCCCTATGTTCGTCACGAACTGACCATGATGGTAGAACCCGCGACTTTTCTGCGGCGGCTAATTGAAGACTTCCAGCAGTCGGGTGGAAGGTTTGTCATTCGTAATTTCGCCAACAAGGAAGAAATTCTCGCCCTGCCGGAACCGGTCATGTTCAACTGCACGGGACTCGGCGCGGCAACCCTGTTCGACGATACCGAACTGACACCCGCTAAAGGCCAGTTGGTGTACCTGCCTCCGGATCCAGACGTCGACTACCTCACCATTGGTGGCGGTAACAGCAACCTGTATATGTTCTCTCGAACCGACGCCGTATTGCTCGGCGGCACATTCAAACTGGGCGATTACTCACGCAATACTGAGCCTGAAGAAACGGAGAGGATAGTTACCGAGCATCAGAGGATTTTTTCTGGGTTCTAGCGAACCGAAATTTCGCAAAGTAAAAAGGGCGGATAACTTATTTAGTATCCGCCCTTTTTCTTTGAGCGAGATTCAGGAAACTTTTTACAGCTTTCTACAAGCTGCATGCACCCTCATCGTTTTACCGCTCGGCTGCGGCTACTTCGCACACTTATTGGTAGCGCTTATTTTTTGACTCTGCGTTCAACTGCCTGAACTGCGCCAACTTTTCCTTTATCCGACTCTCCAGCCCACTCTCATGGGGAAAATAGTACTGCTCACCCTTAATTTGCTCAGGCAGATAGTTTTCCCCTGCAGCAAAAGCGTTGTCTTCATCGTGAGCATAGCGGTATTCCTCGCCATAGCCCAACTCCTTGCTCAACGACGTCGTTGCGTTCCTCAAGTGCAATGGCACCTCCAGGCTACCGTGGGTCGACACCGCATTGCGCGCCAGGGAAAATGCCTCATAAACAGCATTACTCTTGGGTGCACTGGCCATGTAGACCGCTGCCTGTGCCAAGGCTAGGTCACCTTCCGGGCTACCCAACCGGGTATAGGTCTCCCAACAATCGAGCGCAATTTGAAGGGCGCGCGGGTCGGCCAACCCGATGTCCTCGCTAGCCATCCGAGTAAGGCGCCTGGCAAGATAAATTGGGTCACAGCCACCATCGAGCATGCGTGCCAGCCAGTAAAGTGCCGCATCGGGCGAGGAACCGCGTACGGCTTTGTGCAGGGCAGATATCTGTTCGTAGAAAGTGTCGCCGCCTTTGTCAAAGCGCCGGTAACTCTCTTCCACCACTTGGGAAATGTGTGCGTCTGCCACGACCCGGCGACCGTTTTCCAACTCGGCCATATCACTGAGCACTTCCAGGTAGTTCAGAGTACGGCGGGCATCACCATCACCGGCACGAGCCAGCATCTGTTTTTGCGTGTCATTCAATACGATACCCAGCTCACCAAGGCCGCGTTTCCTGTCAACGAGTGCGAGATCAATGACGGACAGCAGATCAGCCTCGGTAAGAGACTTCAGCAGATAGACTCGGGCTCGGGATAGCAGGGCGTTGTTTAACTCGAAGGACGGGTTTTCAGTAGTCGCCCCGATGAATAATACGGTGCCGTCTTCGATATGGGGCAGAAACGCATCCTGCTGCGCCTTGTTGAAGCGATGGACCTCATCAATGAACAATATGGTCTTGCGCGCGCTGTTAGCCTGCTGGTACTTCGCCTGTTCGATAGTCGCGCGAATTTCTTTGACGCCGGCCAGAACCGCGGACAGAGATTCAAAATGACAGTCACAGGCCTGGGCAATGATCCGGGCCAGGGTAGTTTTACCCACACCCGGCGATCCCCACAGAATCATGGAATGGGGCTGCTTTTTCTCGATGGCTTCACGAATGGATTTGCCTAGACTCAGCAGGTGCTGCTGACCAACAAACTCATCCACAGAGGCGGGACGCATCCGCGCCGCTAGGGGCTGGTAGATTTCGGCAGAATCTTCAGAAAATAGCTCGTTAGTCATAGACTGATACTACGAGAAAACCCACAGCCTGTCTTTTATTGCGATCCATCGTCAGGATCTAGCCAAGGTTATCTGGCCAACCTCCATTGGCCGCTCGATACTCTGTCAAATTCTTTGGCCGGTATGAGGGGCCATTTTCATAACGCGCTTTCACTGAACTATGAATCTTTGCCGGGATCGGCTCTCCGGGCTTTGGATCCAGCGGTGACAGGGATCGCGGTTTTCCCGGGCGCAGCCGAAACACCTTGGTTCTAGACTTGTTCAGACTCGCATCGGGCTGCGGGTCGACTGACTGCTTTAGATACTACTCGACGCCAAGCCCGGCGTCGGCAGCCTACGACAGCACCCAATGCAATGCGATATCACTCGTCAACTTGCCTGATTTATCCGGTGGGTAAGAGACACCTATATCGGCGTGAACACCGCTGAACCAAACTTGTTCGAGATCGACGCCAGCGCGCGGAGACCAAACCGTAAGTTCAAAATCTTCCCCACATTCATCAATGGCTAGCGCACGTCTTGCCATCACAATATTCGAACCCTTCTTGGTGTCATAGAATTCATCATGAGCATCAAACAACCCCATGACGCTGAAGGTAATACCGAGTGCACCCACAGTATCCCACAGACCGATAAACTGAATTTTGCGAGTGGCGTGGGATTTTTTCCGAAATGCTATGGCATTCTCACCTGGACTGGGATGGTTTTTGCGCGCAGGGCTCTTGTAGATTTTCCATGCATCTACAATGTGTCTGGCATTTAGCTTCTTCAGGATACCACAGTTGCTAATCAAGCCGCTTAACGCCCTTACGGTGTATGCGCCTCTGCTAAAGCCAGACAAATAGATCCTGTCGTTCGGCTTATAGTTCTGCACAATAAATCGATAAGCATCGAGAATATTTTTGTGAATGCGTTTTCCAGATGCACCACCACTCATTCCCCCGTGGTAAGAGCCTAGCCCCAGTCATAGAAGATAACTTGCTGCAGGGCGTTTTTTCTCGGGCTTATTGCGCGAGACAGCTTAAGCACATTGGCCGGATGATCTTTGTCGAGGTCGTTTTCAGGCCTGTTCCAGATACCGTCAGCACAGATTACGATATTCTTGTTATTGGGCATCTGGACTTCTTTCATAGGGATATTGACAGGAATCCACGATCGCCGCTCCCCAAAGCTTTTTCTGACGCAGTTCGATTTCTAATTTGAACTGCAGCGAACCCCTGGCAACAAAAGGCTCTTTCAGAATGGGCCTACCATACCGACCCCTTATCAAAACTCTGTGACTTCTTGCAAATCTGTCGATGTACTAGTGACCGAAGGCGCTTCCTACACGGCCGCAATGCACTCAATCTCAACCCGCGTGTCACCACCCAGACTGATACCTATAGCCGTCCGAGCGGGTTTGTTGTCTGGAAAGAATTCGCGGTAGACCTCGTTCATCGCACCCCACTCGGCCATATCCACTAGATAGACCGTACACTTCACCACCCTGTCCATCGACGAACCAAAACGCCCCAAGGCGTCTTCAATGGCTTCCAGAGCGCGACGGGTTTCTGGCTGCACGCCTGATTCTCCCTGACCTCCCGTCTTGCCGGCAAGAAAGATCAAACCACCATAGCGGACACCTTCTGAGTAGGGTGCCCGTGGATTCGGATTCAGATACTCAGGATCTGCGAACTGTTGAGCGGCTGCAGCCGCTGAAACTGTGTCATCTGCTGGTTGGCAGGCAAGCAATAGGGAAAAAAGCGAGGCAACGACAATGGCTCTGAACATGATATCTCTCCAAGGTTACTTGATAAGCAGAGTATGGATTATCATGAAACAAGTCTATGCGTTTTTACTCACAGGAGTCTGGCCCTGAGCCCTTATCGGGTCAGCTGAAATACAGAGCAGCAGGTCAATCACTCCCTGAATTCTACGTCCAGTTCCGCTGCCAGGTACGCGAACACCACGTAAGCGGCAACATTTTGCGCCAGCTGTTCAAGGTCAATTTTGTCCAGCGTGTCATCCGGCGTGTGGTGGAGGTCGAAATAATCCATGCCGTCTTGCATAAGATTGATGGTTGACACACCTCGAGCGGACATTGGGCTAATATCCGGGCCGCCGCCAGGGACATCGCTGCCGCCGCGGATGATGCCAAACGGTGCGATGATCTTACCAATGGCATCAATAGCCGGTGTCCCATCCTCTGATACGTTCGAGACCAGCTGCCAGATATTGCCGGCGCCAAAATCGGATTCTGTGGCCACCTGATGAGCCGCCAACTCGCTGGCATGAGCCTCAGCGTAAGCTTGCGCACCCCGCAACCCGACTTCTTCGGCACCAAACATCACAACTCGGATGGTGCGGCGCGGGCGCTGGGGCAGCTGTGCAATTAAAGCCGCAGCTGCCGTGGTAATAGCAATGCCCGCACCGTCGTCTCCGGCGCCGGTGCCAAGGTCCCAGCTATTCGCGTGCCCACCGATCAGTACGATCTCCTCTGGTTTTTCCCGGCCGATTAAATCCAGCACCACATTGCCGCTGCGACTTTCACCCCGCCAACCTGCGGTGGAATGGAGGTCCAGCCGGATTGAATTGCCCGCTGCATGGAGACGACGCAGATGATCGGCATCAGGATTGGAAACCGCAATAACCGGCATGTCGGCCCATGTGGTTCCTTTAGGCGTCAACATACCGGTGTGGGGAAAGCGATGGCTGTCGGAGCCCACGGAGCGCACTACCAGTGCTCCAGCCCCGGCTCGCTGCGCATGCTGCCAGCCCCAATTTAGTGCATGATCTTACTAATGATTTATTGCCTTTGGCTTACGACCCCAGTGAGGCACCAATAATTCTGTAATCCTGCCTTTTCTGCTGCTTCCAACTTGCTGTTCCCCAGGGTCACCAAGAAGTCCTAGTAAGGCAATTCATAAGTTGAATTAAAGCGCAGGTCTCTCAAACTGTTGTAGCTGTAGGAGATAGAATTAACCCCGTCACTGGGGTTGTCGTGCTCAATGAAATAGTGCCGGAACCCAGCCTTACTTGCGTAGCTGAATAGCTCGGCAAAGTTGATATAGCCGCGCCCCACATCAACCATCTGCCCGGCACCGGAGCGGTCTTTCACATGCAGCATGGGATAACGACCCGGATACTTGAGGAAGTAGAAAGTCGCGTCATAGCCCGCCTCCTCGGCCCAGAACAGATCCATCTCGAACACCACCAGGTCTGGGTCGGTTTGAGAGGTCAGAATATCGTAACCAATCCGCCCTCCTTCCTGAATGTCGAATTCATAGTCGTGATTGTGATATGCCATTATCACGCCAGAGTCCTTCGCCCTTTCACCCGCGCGGTTCAAAGTCTCGGCATGGCGCCGATAGTCATCCAGACTACGTTCATCCGCTGGCAGCGAGGGAACCACAATGTAGTCTTGGCCGATGGTGGCCGCGACTTCAATTTCCCGCTCCAGGTCCTGTCGGATCGCAGTCAGAGGTATATGTGCGGCGGGTGAGCTTAGCCCGAAGCCATCCAGAATCCTGCTCACTTCCGCTGCGGTTCTGCCGTGATAACCGGCAAACTCCATTTCGGTGAAACCAATCTCCGCGAGTTGTGCCAGCGTGCCCTCAAAATCCGCGGCCATCTCACGACGCAGGGAATACAACTGCAAACCGATCTGGTCGACGCTTCGAAGTTGGGCAACAGCACTACCAAAAGGACTTCCGGCGATGGCGGCAGAGACGGCGGCTTTCTTGAGAAAGTCCCGCCGGGTCTGATATGAAGACTGAAATCGTTTGCGCATGGCAGTTCTCTAGTAGAGGGAAGGACTTAGGGAACTTAGCAATTTTAGCGGTTGGAACCAAGGGGGGGTACATGTGATCTTTTCAGCTAGGCAGCAAGGACGCGCCTTGAAACTTTCTTGGACTTAATCCAGGTTTAAAATTAATCTGTAGCTATAGAGAATTCTTAGCGCAAAATCCAAGACAAACCAGACTGTCAATAATTTTGAAAGCACATCAATTCCGGCCACCCGAAAGCAGGCGCAAAAGTCAATTGTGGACAGAGATCCCGCTAGGATTGGCCTGCGAGCATGGCAAAATTGAACGGCGGGGTGGAATATTTGCATTGCCTTGTCTACCTGAACCAAATACCAAGCTCTGCATTAGCCCTTGGTTAAGCTGCAATCCGATGGTATTCGCATGCCTTTAGAGAACTGTCCAAAACCAATCCGACTGCTAGTATTCTGGCTACTGGGTATTCAATGGGCATACATATTTTTAAGCAGATTGTCAGACGACAAACCTTCGAAACTCGAGCTACTCAACCGAATTTTTCGGCGTAATCATTTTGACTTAGCCACTAGTGGAGAAGAAAAAATTCCTGTGGACCAGGGCTGCATCTTTGCCACCAATCATCCCCATGGACTATTCGACGGGCTCGGCGCCATTTGGTTAGGTAGTAAACAGGGTCACGACTGCCGCGCCATAGGTCGCCATTTTCTATCTGTTTTCGAGCCCATACGCGACTGGTTCTTGCTGGTGAGACTCGATGCTAATCGCAGGGCACAGACTGGCCGGCAGGTTGTAGAACAATCAGTTGATTTTATAAAGAATAGTGGCAGCCTGGTAGTTACGCCCGCCGGCCGGGTGAGTGTTTCTCGACCCCTGTGGAAAGCGGCCCGGGACCTGCCCTGGAAGACTGGCGTCGTGCAGCTCCATCGTGGTGCGGAAGCACCCATCGTGCTGGTTTATGTGGACGTCAATCATTCCGTGATCAGGCAACTGGGGCAATCCTTGCATGGCGTAATTCGGGCGCTTATGCAGGTCTGGGCCTACCGACTTGGACGCACGCAGAAGCTGCATTTACACGTGCTGGATGTCATTTACCCAGGGGATATACCGGATGGCACGATTAAGGCGCAGACTGAATGGTTACAGGCTCACTTCAATACTCTTGTAGAGAGCCATCAGCAGAAATCTAGCTTTCAGCATTAGCAGCAATCAAAGCACGCCTTGACCAGAGCAGGGCCAGCGCCAAACCACTTACGAGATGCCAAACGCCCCAGAACGCGGTGATGATCATCATGCCGCCCAGTTCCGGATAGAAGTTAAATACAATAATTAGCCCGAGACCAGAATTTTGTATACCCACTTCCAGCATCACCGCTCGGGTTTGTGCGATATCGAGCCCGATAGCTCTCGACGATGCATAGCCAAGCAGCAAAGCAATTGAATTATGCAGAATGACAAGGCCAACAAAGTATTGAGCATACTGCAAAAACAAATTGCCATTGGCACTGAAAGCAACTGCCACGAAGATCAGGAACAGCAGCATGGACAGCCAGCGAAACGGCCGGTCTAGTTTTCTTGCCGCTGCCGGAAACTTTCGGCCTGCCAGCATGCCACCCAATAGTGGCAGCACTAGCACCAGCAGTATTAGCTCCATGACTTCCGCTGGCGCTACCGCAATTTCCGCCAGTATCGCACTAGTCTCTGCATTCAGGTTCGCATAGAACGCGAAATTCAGGGGCGTCATTAACAACGCAGCTAAGGTAGAAATACCGGTCATCGATACTGAAGTTGCCAGGTGCCCGCCAGCCAGCCAGGTCATGATATTAGAGAAGCTACCGCCCGGGCAGGAGGCAACCAGGATCATGCCTAGCGCGATAGAGGGGTCGACCTGCAGTACTCGAGTAAGGAGGAAAGTGACAAAAGGCAGGAGCAGAAACTGACACAACAGGCCGATGGCTGGTGCCTTAGGCGAGCCTAGTAAAAACTTGAAGTCTGACCACTTCACCGACAGCGAGGCACCAAACATCATCAGCGCCAGCAGCAAGTTCAGCAGTAAGAATGAATCGGGGTCGAAGCTGATGGTTAAGGAATCGAGCAATTCCCTAGGCCTTTCTGCTTTTGTTTTTTGTCATGATTTCAAGCCGAAAGACACGACTCTCTGCCTAATCAATATTCCGCGATGTTTCGCTGAAACAACCGCCAATAGTGCCATTCCTCTGTGATGTATTCGTTGCCATTGGCGTCCAGTGCCTTCACGATAGGGTCTTTTCCTCCTCGCAATTGAGCAACTACGGTCCGGTCCTGGATCAATACGACTGTCATTTCGTAAATCTTCCCGCCAATCTTCAGACGCACACGCGGGTCGCGCTCGACATTTCTCCACCACGCCTTGCCGTATGGAAACTCCCTGTTCAATCTGAAGGTCTGTGCACTCGACTGCAGATAGAGTTTGTCTCCACGCGGAACCAATAACACCGTGACGGAGTGAGGAATACCGTACCAGGTTCGTGTCTCCAGCTCAGTCGCGTCTTCAGCAAAGGCATCACCGTATTGATTAACCCAGTCCCAATTCGTCACGGCTTCACTAACGACATCCCCCGCCAACCATAATCCTGGCCGGGCAGACCGGCCAGCATTGACATAATCCCCGGCACTGGGATGTCCGGGCGGGAATCCGGTCATGCGGAGGGTCAAGAGCGTACCCAGCAAGAGTAAGCCAATTACCAGCAGGCCAATCCTCAATGATTTCATCAGCTTCGTTCTCCCAGCGTAAGAAAAAGGTTGGGCTTCTGATTATTTAATGGCGCAGCGTCATAAAGTGAAATGATTGGATATCCGTGAGTTCCATACCTCAACCTAGTGAAATATGCCGGGAAAACCGCGAATCTAGCCGTATAACTTCCTATACGTCTGCACGAAATAGCGCATTTCATTTGGCTTGGCCATGCTCAGGCGCATCCAGTTGCGGTAAGGAGGGAACGGCCTGCCAACCCGAATATTGTGTTCCATGAAGCGCGCCTGAACATCATCAATGTCGTGGCCAGTCTCAACGAAGGTAAAGTTGGCGGCTGAATTGATGTGGCGTATACCTGCCTCACGAAAATAACCCTGCGTGATATCCAACGCCTCTTTGTTTTTACGTAAAACAAAGTTGCTGTGCTCCATATCACGGTAGCTTGCCAGCGCTGCGCGCATGCCGATGATATTAACTGTACCGGTCATACGTCTGTTGATCTCGGCAGCGAGGTCCGGATGAGAAAAACCAAACCCTACCCGAAGCCCGGCCAGGCCATGAATCTTCGATGCGGTCCGCGCAACGATAATATTCTGGTGGCCATCACGTACCAAACCCATCATGGTGCCGTATTCAGGGTCATCGACAAATTCGTGGTACGCCTCATCGACAAATACCATGCGATCGCGCGACATTTCCAACACGAAATCTCGGAGCGCATTCTTCTCGACGATGCTGGGTATAGGATTGTTTGGATTGCAAATATAGATCAGCTTGGTATCGCGTTTGACTGCACTAGACATCGCTGCAAGATCAGTTTCCAGGTTGTCGTTAACCGGTACGCGAATCACTTCAGAACCGTTGGCTCCGGCGTAGCGCGGCAGGTCCTCAAAGGTCGGGTCTGGAACCACGATTGAGCCTTCATTCATGCTTGCCAATAATCCCCCCAGCTTAAGAATCTCTGAGGAGCCCGCTCCCACACTAATGTGCTCGGGCGCAATATTCTGCTGACTACCGATCAACTCCGACATTTCATCGGAAAGAAAATAGGTATAGAGGTTTGCCTCTTCGACAGCAGCATTAATCGCACGCAGCGCGGCTCGCGATGGGCCCCACGGGTTTTCATTGGAATTCATGCGGATCATGGTATCCGGCATGTCGATAGTACCCTGCCCGAACGCGCCCTTCATCATATTTAGTGGCGGGGAAAAAGGTGTGCCCGGAATGCCCCGAATGGCGCCCGCTGCCACGACAGCAGAACTGCCAAGAAGAAAATTTCGTCTGCTGATTCTGGATTTCATAAGTAGATCCACGTTTTAGTTATTTATATTAAGCACAAATTCGGGCAAGCAAACAATCAAAGTCTCTGTCTTCGCTAAATCGTTCCAATTTTCTCTTGATGCTACTCATCATTTTGCGCATTCAAAGTACTTTGAATCCCATTCTGATTAGCGACTTAATCCAGCTCCCGCAATAGATCATCCATGGATGCCTTGGCATCACCATAGAACATGCGCGTATTTTCCTTGAAGAACAGAGGATTCTCGATGCCTGAGTACCCAGTACCGCGACCGCGCTTGCACACGAACACGTGGCTCGACTTCCACACTTCCAGAACGGGCATACCGGCGATCGGGCTACCTGGGTCGTCCTGTGCAGCAGGATTAACAATGTCGTTGGCACCGATGATGATGACCACATCGGTCTGTGGAAAATCGTCGTTGATCTCTTCCATCTCCAACACGATGTCGTAGGGCACCTTGGCCTCGGCCAGCAACACATTCATGTGCCCAGGCAAGCGACCGGCGACCGGGTGAATGGCGAAGCGCACGGTTTTGCCCTGTCCACGCAGACGCTTGGTCAACTCTGAGACAGAACTTTGAGCCTGGGCGACCGCCATGCCATAGCCCGGCACGATGACGACACTGTCGGCATCCTGCACCGCCTGTGCCACGGCGTCGGCGTCGGCGGCAATCATTTCGCCTTCGACAGTACGTGCTGCCTGGGTCTCACCACCCCAGCCACCGAGAATCACCGAGACGAAAGAGCGATTCATGCCTTTACACATGATGTAGGAAAGAATCGCTCCGGAGGAACCCACCAATGCACCAGTCACAATCAGCAAGTCGTTGCTAAGCGTGAATCCGATCGCTGCGGCTGCCCAGCCGGAATAGGAATTCAGCATCGAGACCACTACAGGCATGTCAGCGCCGCCGATTGCCAGAATAAGATGGCAGCCAATCGCGCCCGAGATTACGATAACCAGCAGCATGGTCCACAGACCAGCACCATTGAGGTACAGATAGCCCAGGACAAAGCAGGCGAGCAATGCCACAAGATTGAGCGCATGGCGTCCGGGAAGCGTCAACGCAGCGGAGCTGAGTCTGCCAGCCAGCTTTCCATAGGCGATGATGGAGCCGGTGAAAGTAATCGCCCCAATCAAGATGCCGACGAATAGCTCTACTTTGAGAATACTGAGTTCCACTTCAGTCTTCGCGGCGATGGTAGCGGCAAAACCTGCTAGCTGACCAGCGGCGCCTACTTCTCTTGCCTCCAGGGCGGCGCCCATCTCAAGGTCTGCGTTGATACCGATGAATACTGCCGCCAGTCCCACCAGGCTGTGGAAGCCGGCGACCAGCTCAGGCATCTGAGTCATTTGCACGCGATTGGCGACTATCCAGCCGCCAATACCGCCAGCCAACACCATGAGCCCTATCAGAAAGGTCTGACCTCCGGCAGCGCTGATGGTTGCAGCGACCGCCAGGGTCATGCCGATGATGCCATACCAGATGGCGCGCTTGGCTTTCTCCTGGTTGGAAAGACCACCCAGAGCCAAGATAAAAAGTACGGCAGCCACGACATAGGCTGCGGTGACGAGTCCTTCGTTAGTATGCATCCCTTAACTCCGCTGAAACATCGCGAGCATGCGACGCGTAACAAGAAAACCGCCGAAGATATTAACCGAGGCCATAAACACGGAGACGGCGGCCAGCAATATCACCAGGGCGCTGCCAGAAACTACCTGCAGCAAAGCACCAACGATAATGATCGAAGAGATCGCATTGGTAATGGCCATCAGAGGCGTGTGCAGCGAGTGCGCCACCCCCCAGATAACGTGAAATCCGATAAACACCGAGAGCACAAACACAATGAAATGCTGCATGAAGCTCGGTGGTGCCACCATACCAAGCGCCAGACAGAGCACGCCGCCAATACCCAACAGCAAACCGGTGCGATTAAGTGACTTCTTCATCTCTGCCAGTTCACGCGCGGCCTTTTCTGCAGGGTTCTCTTCTGCTTCTTTTTTCTGCGGCGCAGCGGCAGCGATGGCCTTGATCTTGGGCGGTGGCGGTGGCCAGGTAATCTCGCCCTGGTGTGTGACCAGCGCGCCGCGAATTACATCGTCCTCCATGTCGATGACCGGCACACCATCTTTCTCTGGTGTAAGATCGTCCATCATGTGGCGAATATTGGTGGCATAGAGCGTGGAAGATTGGGTCGCCATGCGGCTGGGGAAGTCGGTGTAGCCGATGATAGTCACGCCATTATCGGTAACCAGCTTCTCGTCAGCCTTGGTCAGCGCGCAGTTGCCGCCGCGCTCAGCCGCCAGATCAACAATAACTGAGCCAGGCTTCATGGCAGCAACCATATCCTCCGTCCACAGCTCCGGTGCCGGGCGATTGGGGATGAGCGCCGTGGTGATAACGATATCTACCTCGGGGGCCAGTTCGCGAAATTTCTCTAGCTGCTTCTCGCGAAACTCATGGCTGGACGGCGCGGCGTAGCCACCAGACTCGGCGCCATCGGTTTGCACCTCCTCAAAATCCAGGAATACGAACTCTGCTCCCATGGACTTAATTTGTTCAGACACTTCCGGGCGCACATCGAAGGCCATAGTTATCGCTCCGAGAGAAACAGAGGTACCAATGGCAGCCAGTCCCGCCACGCCGGCTCCTACTACCAGCACTTTGGCTGGAGGCACTTTACCGGCCGCCGTCATTTGGCCCATAAAGAATCTGCCGAAATTGTTGCCAGCTTCGACTACCGCGCGGTAACCCGCGATATTGGCCATAGAAGACAGTGCATCCATTTTCTGCGCCCGACTGATGCGCGGGACCATGTCCATTGCCAGCGCTGACATCTGCTTGGCCTGCAGCTTTGCCAGCAAGTCTTCATTGGCGGCGGGCCAGATGAAACAAATCAGCGTCTTACCTTCCTGCGCTGCGTCGACTTCTTCCATGGAGGGCTCACGGACCTTGATGATGACGTCAGCTTCGCCCCACAACTCTATTGCAGAGCCCAAAACCTTGACCCCGGCCGACTCATAGGCCGCATCGGTAATCGAGGCTGCCGCGCCGGCGCCAGACTCAACCAGGCACTCATATCCCAGCTTTTGCAGCCGCTCCGCGCTCTCCGGCGTCAGCGCTACCCGCGCTTCGCCTTCGGCGGTTTCTGTTGGCGCACCAATTTTCATTGCATCACTCCTGATCGGTTTTTAGGTCCCGGCTTGCCCTACCTTTTCTCAATGAATCTGACGGTCGAATCATTAAGATGGCCGATATCTGCAGCTGTCGGGCTCAAAGTTCTTTCAATGTTTAATTGCGGCTTATCAAAGACTCGCCAAATCCTGTTGCCCCGCAAGTCCAAAGCTAAACTACAGGAGTTTCTCAGGCAATAACACTGTCTAATTGTCCACAAATTCGCCGATTGAAAGCCCCAAAATTCTCTTGTGAGAGGCAAACAATAACTTAGCCAGTTTGCACCAACAGTCTTTGCTACCTGCAAGTCAGCCGAAACTGATGGCACCGAGGTGGAACGAGGTTTCATGCAGAGTCAAAAACTACCGGCATGGGTCAAAAGCGAACTTCACCAGCTCCAACTGTTGGCAACAGGCCAAGGGGAACAAAAAAGGCCTGGGGTCAATTGACACCAGGCCCTTCAGCTTTGTTGGCAAGAGCGCTTATATAAGCGACGCTTGATGCCTAGTCGTCAGAACCTGCAAGGGCCCTTTGGTCACGTTCTTCCCGCTCAGCGGCAATCTTCTCGTAGCCCTCTTCGTCGAGGTGAGTGACCGCGATCCAGGCATGAGACATCTCGTCGGTAGTACGCTGACCTGCACCAACCCACTGATCCGGATCCGGGTTCATTGGGTTGTTTTCAGTATTGTCATACCAAGCGGTGATGATCATCGTCGCACCTGCAGGAATCAGAGGCTGGTAGCCATCTGCGTACATATGGCTGTGGTTCCAACCAGCGGTCCAGTTAGAAGCCTGACTCAACATTTCGCGACGGCCGGTTTCGGGGTTGAACATTTCCAGCGCCATCGCTACACCACGAAGGTGCATGTGAGGCTGCCAGCTGTCGACGCGAACCGGGTGGTCGAAGGAATGGAAACCCTGGGTCATCAAGGTGCCATGAGGAGGGATCATATAATCACCACCACCATCGAGACGGTAGGCGCGAAGGTCTTGTCTGTAGGCTTCCTCCTCGTTAAAGCCGTCTTCGTCGTCGTAATACCATATACCAACGGCTACTTGATCATCAGAAACAGCGTTACCATCTGGGAAGTAGTGGATCTCCCACTCGACTTTTGAATTGGCCGGAGCTCTGCGGCAGGCGCCTTCAGGGACCTTCTCCCCGAGCTTGCCGAAAGCAAACTCGGACAGGCGATCACTGTCCACCCACTCACCTTCTTCGTCCAGCACTTTAAAGTGAGAATTAGCATGGTGTGTTGAGCCTTGCGCAGATGCTGAGGGCAGAGTCTCTACCGCCTTTATGCAGCGACTTTCGGTGATACCTGAATCGACGACCGGTTCCCACCACAAGTCCTGACCCTGCGCCGGAACATCCCAGGCCGCAGACTTAATGATGTGATCAGGCGGACCTAAATCTGCTTGCAAGCGCCATTCACCCTTTGTTGGGTACTCTTTGGGCGGCGGCAGATCTTCAGGGTTACCCATCGGGGATCCAGCATTTACCCAAGCAACGATAGTATCGATATCTTCCTGAGCCATGCGCCAATCATTTTTAAGTTCCTGTACCCCTGTGTCCCGATCGTACTGATAGGGCGGCATTTCACGATTGGCTACCTTGAGTTGAATCAGCGGTGCCCATGGGCGCACTTCATCGTAGCTGGTGAAAGACATGGGGCCGATTTGACCAGGCTGGTGACAAATCTGGCAGTTGTCTTGGATGATGCGGGAGACTTCCTTGGCGTAAGTGGGGTGATCAGCTTCATCCTGCGCTGCAGCCAGCGTCGGCAACAGTGCCAAGGCTGAACCGAGTCCTAGTATTCGTGCAATTCTCATTTTTAGCTCCTCAACAAGCCGGGGGGTCTAAAGACACACACTGCCCGAGCGTTTAGCAGAGTAAGCCTAGCCGACATTTTGCTCATCCGAGAACGATTTTCCAAGCAACAAGATGTGACAAATTGTCTGCGCTCTTCGGCTGAACGGCGGTGAATCGGGGCTTTTTACCCACTTTTCCGCGGTTAATGCAGAGGGTTTCAAATTTCAGTCATTGAATTAGTCGCCCCTTTACTATTTCAAACAGGCTGACAGGGGCAGGGTTAGCCATTTCAGGGGGTTTGCTGGAGTACAGATATTCGCGTAACTCGCGTGACAGGACAGTTAGTTCTGATTGAAGCTGACCCGGAACCCCAGAGTTAGCTCACAAAGGAAGGTAGAGTGCTCTGAGATGACCTCCTCTGTTGCTGTCTGTCTACCCTAGCAACTTTTCATCGGGGTCTCACGCTCGCGAAATGCAGATAAGATGTGACCTGCCCTCAATAACCCTAATAAATTTATTGCTTTCCTCGTTATTGAGCCCCGAGGAAACTAATCATACTTGGAGCAACCGGTGATACGGACACTCGCTTGCAAGGAATGGCTAAGCGAGAAGGCCACGAAGTAGACGCATTTTTCAGAAACCCAGCTCAAGTAGATGCGCAGCAGAATTATCGCGTATTCACAGTCTGGAATTCTTCTGGAATAAACACCGGGTAGCCCCAGTCGCGGGCTCCTCGGCCAACGCCGTGCATTAGAATAAAATCATCCAGAATGCGTATATCTGTCGCACCATTAATTAAGTTCACAGCCCGCAGAGCTGATTGCAGATGCTCGGCCTCGAGCTGCAACACTCTTTCGTCAGGTCGGTAGTTTGCCCGCAGCCGATAATCAAGACCGGGATGGTCAGTCATCTCAATGCGACCGCCAAAGATATAGCCCACTGGCTGCGAAGCTGTCAGGTCCACCAGCGACTGCAGTGATGTGCGGTAGGCGCTGAAATCTCTGATCACTAGACGGCCAGGATAAAATGCATTGCCGGTAAACAACAGCTCCGTCCAGAAGTCGTAAAGACTCACCGCCGCGCTGTCCAGCCCCGGGGTTGGCAAAACCTGCAATACGCGACCGCCCAGGTCCAGCAACTGGTTCCCGCCCACTGCACGTTGAGCGTCTGCGTCCGGTGTTACGATAACGGTATTTGGACGATCACTAAACTGCCCGATACCAGCGGTTTGAGACTGATCCGATCCCAATGGCATCACTACCAACTCTGGGATGTCGACTCCCTGCGCAAAAGCCCACCTTTGTAACACCCTGTCTACAACTTCGCGCAGCGGAAAATACTCAGCTTCTTCGGTAGCTCCGGTATCGAGCAAGACGGCACGCTGGTTACCCATCAACAAATACATAAAAGGTGCTTCCCAATGTGTCGCTGGATTTTGCCGCAGCATGTAAGTGTGCTCATTGTAGCGATGCACCTGAATACGTACGTCAGAATTCGCCATTGCAGAAATACTGCCATGAATCCAGCCAAAACGGAGATTGCCGGGTGCTGGTGCGTCGCTCTGGAAATCGAACTGTGCCAGCGAAATTGTGCTGATCGACATGGAGAGGAAGACCACTAGTAAATGTTTAATTCCCATAGCTTATGGATCCGTTGTGTAATACCAGGGCACCTGGTTATAGATTAGAAAATCGTCGTAGGAATAGATCCCCGGAGTTTTGATCTCGTAAGTTGCCTCTACGGCCTGATCCAGCATGCCGAGCGTCATCTGCATGGGCGGCTCGTTAGGTTGCCAAGTGGTACCGATTGGATAGTCAACGCCGGGCTCACGAGTCATTTCGATGTGGTTGTTAATCAGATGCGCCACCGGATTCTCATCGGCGATGCTGCGCAACTTGCGAATGCTGGTGACCCAGGCGTCCCAATCATCCAGATAAAGACGGCCGCGATAGAACATATCACCGGTATAGAGCAGATCAGTCCAGCCGTCATAAATTGCTAGCTCAGACCCTTGATGCCCCGGTGTACCGGTCACCACGAGTTCACGACCGCCAAGGTCGTAAGTCACTATCTGCTGTGGGTAATTATCGATTCCCCAGAATGCCATCATTTCTTCATGGGTGAGCCCTACCATTACTGTGTTAGGACGGTCGACGAACTGGTTCCAGGCCGCATAGTGGTCGCCATGTAAATGACTGTTAGCGACAATGAGCTTAATGTTCCTCTGATTGTTTCGGGCTTGCCATTCCTGAATTATTTCATCCACTACTTCGCGTAGAGGAAACAACGCGGGTGATGAAGTCGAACCTTGGTCGATCAACATCGCAACATCATTGCCAAAAAACAAATACATGAACGCACCTTCATAGTTGATCGCCTTGTTCTCTCGCAGAACGTATGTGTGGTCATTGTATGCATGCACCTGCACGAAGGGATCAGTATTATCCATGGCTGACTTGGATCCATGTATCCAATCATCGGGAAACTCACCGGACGCCCTGCCCTCGAGAGGGAATGAAAGTGCATCATCTTCAAGTGCAGAGAATGCGACATCAAACACTAGTAAGCTCGTAGCCACCAGCACTATGCCTGCCATTGTTTGAAGACGCTCACGCAGCTTATATCCTAGTTTCATATAAAAGTTACTCGCTTGATTAACCAGTAAGTGCCCACGCCGGCGATAGTAACTGTCGCCGGGCGCGACACCCGATTAGTGTATTGGCTCCAGTTTCGTAGCCAACCCACCGCTGCAAACGCTAGCAGTAAAACAGTTAACTGTCCGGCTTCAACGCCGAGATTAAAAAATAACAGGGCCGAGTAAAAATTCTCGGACGGCAAAATGAGTTCAGACAGCGCCGCTGCAAATCCAAGGCCATGGAGCAATCCAAATAACGTTACTACTAAAAGCCGCCAACGAACCAAAACGCTGCTATGAAGATTATCTACCGCGACAAAGATGATAGATGCAGCAATTAAGGGCTCAACCACAGAAGCGGGAACCGCAACGATACCTAGCGTGGCCAATGCCAGCGCTAGAGAGTGAGCCACGGTAAAACAGCTGACCTGGTAGAGCAGAGTCGAAAGCCGCGTAGATAGAAAATATAAGCCCAGAACAAACACGATATGGTCAAGACCGCGCGGAATGATGTGCTGAAAGCCAACCGCAACCCAACTTAGACCGGGCACCCAGTTCTGGAATGCGAGTGCGAGACCTGCCAGGGTTGTCGAGTCAGACGCCGAAGGATTCCCATTGAGCGCAATTGGTCTGCTGCTGCGCTCGCTAGACGTGAGCAAACGCGAGACTGGTAACGGAGCTGCAGAGGAGTCCACGCGAAGCAGCGCCGGCCAAGGAATCTCGAGATCGCCATCGATGCGGACTTCGAGCTCTGTGCCTTCAGGTGAGATGTTTGGATCCAGTGCGAAAACCAGCTCTGCCATCTGCGGTGTGATGGGGTTCCTGATCGCATCAATTGAAATAGCATCAAGTTGCCAAGACTGAAGCCTGGCCGAGATTGGCTCGCTATCTACGGCGATCTTAATTGATCGGATAAGCTGATCAACTGCCGGTGCAATCAACTGCGCCTGCGCTCCCGCATCTGCAGTCGCCGCGCTCCAGTAAACATCTGGATTCATTAGTGATTGTCCAAGGTCGATCTTAACGCGGAGCGTTGCCTCCGTCTGATTAGAGGCATCGAGGTGCAGCTCAGTCATGTTGAGAAGATGCGCGTGCGAATAAGACGAAAGCAGCGTAAGCATACCGCTTATCAAAAAGAGCGTACACGCAGCTACGATCATCTCCTTCACTCTACGGAGCGCTCTCTGGTTCTGTGTTTTTATCTCATAAGTCATATGGAAATCAGTGTACCGTGTCAGCGCCTTGACACCCTCAGCAATCGATATCGTAGCTTTGCCGCATTAATTACGTTGGGTGTCAGTATCTCGCTGATATCAGCAATAACCATGCCAACCAATGTGAAAGCGCCGTACCGAGATGTATATTGACCGAGGCATATTTACGAATGCCTGGTGCTGCACTGCAATGTGATTTCTGCAAAGCAAAAATCCAGCGACAAGCCAGTGAACATTAACAAATTTTGGAATTACCGAGAGGTGCGCCGGACTAATATATTTGTCAACTCATTCAATAATCATGATGGATGCAGCACACCAGAATGTATCATTGGAACTAACAACAATACTTATTGCACCAAATTCGTGACAAACCTAGGGCAATGCGTAATTTTAGTGCAGCCTTAGCCGGTTTGAAACTACGCAGTTGCTTTGCCGGGTCGCCGCGTAGAGCAATTGTGCCGCGAGTTTCAGTTGCTTTTCATAATCAAAAAGCAGCTTGGCATCTTCTTTGCATTTTCTTGCACCTGATCCGCGTGCTGCGCTGCTGTCAACCACGTTTGGCGCGCGAGTGGTGAAGTTCCGAGTCGTACTCCACTAAAGTTTGCGACATATTTTTATATCATCAAGGGGAAACAGATGAAAAAAAAACCATTAGTGAGCGCTATCGGGACGCTGTGCGCGACCACTTTTCTTGGCAGCACTGCAGCGATCGCACAAGAGAGCGGCATTGAAGAGGTTATTGTAACCGGTTCACGCATCGCACGAGATAATGCGACCGCAGCGGCCAGCCCAGTTGCCGTTTTGGGCGGCGACACTATTCGTACCGCAGGGCAAGCAGATCTGGGCGAGTTACTTCGCGAATCGCCCGCACTAAACAATTCACTCCCTGCGAATTTTTCCGCGATTCAGAGCGCGGGAACGACTGATTCTGATGTCGGCCTTGGATTACTCAACCTTCGAGGCCTTGGCGCCGTCCGTACTTTGACTTTGGTCAATGGTCGTCGTCACGTTGCCGGCGGTCAGGGCTCAGCGGCCGTAGATATCAACTCAATTCCCTCAGTGATGTTGCAACGAGTCGAAACTCTAACTGGTGGAGCATCTTCCGTCTATGGCGCTGACGCCGTTTCTGGGGTGGTGAACTTTATTCTTCGCGACGGCGGCGACTTCGATGGCGTTGAAGTAACAGCACAAACTGGCGTCACTGACCGCTGGGATGCTAACGAGCACTACATTTCTATCGGCACTGGCTTTGAGTTTGCAGACGGCCGGGGCGAAGCAGTGATTGCAATCGAAGGATTGACCAACGATGAGGTACTGGAGGATCAGCGATCCTTCGCCGGTCCCTATGTAGGAAATGATATAAATGCAACGTCAGCTATCGCCGCAGCTAATGGATTAAACCCGAATGCCACTCGGCTTTTTGTAACGCCTACCACGAACCCAATTTCATCTGCTCAAGGTGTATTTAACATCGCCAATGGCGATCCTTTTTATAACTCTATCAGACCCGCCATCGCTGGTGTTAAGGCAGGAACAGGCGTCCCGCTAATACCTGGGACTCAGATCCCAGTGGCTCAGGTGGTGGACAGCCCATTCAACGGGACACCCAGGGTTTACAATCCGGGCATGCCCTCAAATGTTAATTCAGCTTATGGAATTGGCGACGGATTGCAGTCGCTTCGCCAAACTGTTTTGCCTCCCCAAGAGCGCTACTCAGTAAATTTAAATGGCAGTTTTGAGATTAACGAAAGTCTCAGATTGTTCCTTGAGTCAAAATACGCCTTTTCTGAAAATTCAAATGTTCAAGGGGTGGATTTCAATGACGGTATACCAATCGCTTACGACAACCCTTATTTGTCGCCCGCCCTTCTGCAGCAGATTTCTGATCTTCAGGGCCTAGGGATAATTCCACCTAATCCTAATGATGGGAGCTTCTATGGCTTTGGCGCGAGTCGAGATAGCGACGACCTCAACGTGATGCCTGGCGATATCGTGGAACGAGAAACAGTTCGGATCGTCGCCGGTCTGGAGGGCGAAATTGATGTTGCCGACGGTATAGAGTATGAACTGTCCTTCAATTACGGATCTACCACGGTAGACACCAACAATTTTAATTTACGTTTGGAAGATCGTTTCTACGCGGCCTTAGATTCGACCATTGATCCGGCAACGGGCGAGATCGTGTGTCGCTCCAATATTGATCCTACGGCACTTCCCCCAATCGGGCCCGGCGCCTACCCGGTTCCAGTCTTTACTACCGGAGGGTTTACCCCTTTCGGAAAGTTTACCGAATTCGTTAGTTTTACGCCTGGCGCAGGGAGTGGATGCGCACCATTCAATCCGCTGGGATTTAACTCCACCACACAAGCTAACGCAGACTTCGTATATGTGGATGCTCTTGACATTTCGGAATTGGAGCAACGCGTAATTTTTGGTTCGCTCGCAGGCTCGACATCCAGCTTTTTCGAGTTGCCTGGGGGAGCGATCTCATGGGCGGCCGGACTGGAATACCGGGAAGAGGAGAGCACCTTTACAGTTAACCCATATGAAGGGACTCAAAATACCTGGGACGGATCCAACGGTAACCAAGTCACAGGGTTGGCTGGTGAATTCGATGTGTTTGAGTATTTTGCTGAGCTAAGCGCCCCTCTGTTGGCTGACCAACCCGGTGCTGAACTGTTGGAGCTGAGTGGGGCCTATCGCTATGCCGATTACAGCACCGTTGGCACTAACGATGCTTGGTCGGTTGGACTGAGGTATTCACCTGGATTCGGTCTGACTTTGCGCGGAACCATCGCGGAAGCGGTGCGCGCGCCCAACATTTCTGAACTTTACTCGCCACAACAGCCAAACTTTTTCCCCTTTCAGGATGACCCATGCTCTATCGACAACATCAACCTAGGCTCGCCTAATCGCGCTAGTAACTGCGCCGCCTTGGGTGTGCCCACAGGCTATGATGTGAACGATTACATCACGGCAGGGATCCCGGGAGTGACCGGTGGCAATCCACTGCTTGCTCAAGAAGAAGCTGAAACGGTCACGGCTGGTGTCGTATATGAGCCGGCGTTTGCAGAAGGCTTGAGGTTTATTGTTGATTACTATTCAACTGAGATCACGGGTGCGATTGACGCGCTGCCTTCGGCTCGCATTGCGGAGGCCTGCGTAGACCTGAGCTCAATAAATAACCAATTCTGTCCGCTGATCACACGGGCTCCCCAAGGATACATAACATATCATGCATCCGGCCAAGTAAACCTTGGCGCATTCGAAGTTGAGGGCGTCGACTTCGGCGTGGACTACGGTTTCGAACTTTCAAGCTTGGGCCTTGATAGTATGGGCGCTCTAGATTTCAGTCTGAACGGGACACACCTGATCGATTTTAACGAATATCAGGACCCTATTGATGCGTCTATTTTTGAGACTCGCGTCGGCCAGTTCGGGTACCCAGAGTGGATCCTAAATGCGCGTGCCAGCTGGTCTGTCGCTGATCTGACCCTCAGTCTGGCAAGTCGGTGGGAAGACAGTCAGTTGCTACCGGGTTTATCAAATATAGATTTTGCTAGCAATCCTATATTTGCCGACCCTTCTCAAACTGGCAATTCCTGGGTACATGACATTAACTTCAGCTATGTATTCAGTGAAAGCATTGACATTTACGGTGGGCTCAACAACGCCTTCGACCGGGCACCCTATCTGGGTAGTTTGACTCGGCCGGCTGGGCCCCGTGGTCGCTTCGGCTTCCTCGCTGTCAACTTCAAGATCTGATGAACTGAACGCAACTTTGCGAAATCAAATGCGTGGGGGTGCCTTCGGGCACCCCTTCCTATCTGAAGCTCAAAAAGTGGTTCGCGAGAGGAGTGCAAATGGGATGCTTTTCGATAGATAGACGAAGCGATCGTATTCAGAAAACACTTATTGAACATGCGGGATAAACAGCCTAGCGTCATCAAATTGTAAGCAAAATTTTGATCGGCGATCTACTTTTCGGTGACAAATGGAAGTACAAAAATTCAACTAGTGGAAGAATCCAGAAGTAGGGCTTAGAACATCAAATGACGTTCATACGACATTGAAGTGCATGTCGCCACGGCAACCAGAAATGATGACTAATACCTGAAATTTGCGTCCCGGCAACCAGATCAAGAAATTCAAAGGCAAGCGCAAAGCCAAAACAGAAGATAAGGTAAAGAGAACTGTTTTTTTCAACCCCCTTTAAGTTCAACGATTCAGTTTATGCCGCCCTAGCTACCCATTCTTTACACACCCGCGCAGCGCCTTCTTTTCCCCCGCCTTTTTCTTATCACGGATCCTTCGCTCTTTGGCCGCTCGCCCAGGTTTGGTAGCGATACGTTTCTTGTTAGTTACTGTAGCCTTCTCGACCAATTCCCGGAGCCGCTCTATCGCATCCTGTTTATTTTTTTCCTGACTGCGAAAGCGCTGCGCCTTCAGCACGACAATCCCATCTTTACTGACACGTCTGTCCTTGTAGCGCAAGAGTCCAACCTTCACCCATGCTGGCAAAGAGGAGGCACGGATATCAAAACGTAGCTCAACCGCCGTAGAAACCTTATTCACATGTTGGCCGCCGGGTCCGCTGGCACGGATGGCGCTGAACTGCACGTCTGATTCGGATAGTTTAAATTTGGTCATTTCAGACAAGATTTTTGCTTTGCGGGGTGTCACTCGCAAGATATCTAGTAAATGGGCAGAAGTAGGATAAGCAAAAGGGACCACAAGGATTTATCGATAACACTAAGTCCTTTTAAGATCGCCCTTTTAACTTCTATTTCCCGCAGGGCTTTAACGCAGCCGCGCCGTATGACCAGGTCCACGCAGCACAGCATTCAAAAACACCACGTTGGCACCGTCCAGCGCAGCCCTGAAAGTCGGGTCGGCGACGAAGCCGATCACAATGCCATCTCCATAGCTTGCTTGCACTACTGCAGGCTTGAACGCCCACTGCGCTCTATTCTCGGCCCACAGGTGGCCACCAGCCTCAATGTTCTCTGGGGCTTCGAAATAAAGCGCATTCCAGCCCTCGTCAAGAGTCAGCGGGCGATAGACATCGCGCCCCTCGACCATAAACGCAACACCATCGTTAACCCCGGCACTTAGCCAGGTATCGGTTGTCGTTCTGGTGCGCAGCAACACGCCTGGAATTGAGTCAGGACGCGGCGCCTCTGGCAGAATCGCACTCTGGTAAGCATCTTGATCCTTTAATTGTGTGCCGTCGACTAAGTCGCCCTCATGTTCACCTTCAGGCTTGCCGTCGGCCAGACGTTCGAGATCCGTTGGCAATAATCCGACATTGTCCTGAGCAGCGAAACGCATGCCACCACTCATGGTGACCAGCACACCTCCTCGCCCAACCCATTCCTTCAGTCGATCGACGCCGCGTTCGCCAAGTGCGCTTGCATAGTCACCACCGTCCGGCAGGATCACAACATCGAACCGGTCCAGTTCGTCTGCCGGGAAATGCTCTACCCGAACCGGCTCAACAGGATACCCATACTGTCGTTCCAGAACAAAGCGCGTATTGCCGGCTGAGTAAGATGTCGTGGGGTCGTCCCAGGCCAGCGCAATGCGGGGCGCAGGCAATGACATTACCGAGGAGCTGCCAAAAGAGACTCCCTCTTCCGAATAACTAGTGTCAGTTGCTACCACCTCAGCGCCACTCATTTCAGCGAGCTGGCTCATCATCATATGCAGCTCACCAGCATCACGCTGGGGATTGTCGGCAATCCGCACCACAAGGGTACCGCGCTCATAGCGACGGCCAGAAATGGTCATCACCTCATCAGCGCCCTGGACTTTTAGCCCCGCGCGCTGGGCGGCGGCAAGAAAGCGGCCCGCAGCCTGCGTCCCCCAGGGCACAAGCCAGCCGACTTGAGAGGATGCTGGCTCGGCATAGGCAGGGACGCCGGAACCATCAAAGACCTCTGCATCTATGCTCACCCGGTCACAGGGTTGCACCGCGACGTTGTAGAGACTCGGCAGCGACCAGCCAAGAATATCGTAGAGTTCGGCGCGCAGACCCAGGGCGCGGCGGCGCTCCTGCTCGGCAAGAAAATCCTCGGCCATGGGGCTTTCCTGCTCCAAAAAGGTCCGCACCATGCGGCCTGCCGGTTGACGCGAGCTCACAAGGTAGGAACCCTCGGGCATAGCACTGTCACAGGCACTCCCTGCTTCTATAGTTCGGCGAATCTCAATGCCATGGCGAACCAGGTTAGCGGCGAGCTTGTGCACCGCTGACGCATCACCCACAAGTGGTATCAAATACTCTCTGGGGCCACCGTGCTCGCCGGCATCGGCACTGCGACGATACTCGGCGAAATTCCTCAGGAAAGCCTCACGATTAGTCGAAGCCGTCTCGATGGTGCCAACAGAAGTGACAAAGTGACGCTGCACACCATCAGCGTAGGTGACAATTTCACCGTTGCGGCGCTCACCGGCAAGACCCCGTGCCGAAGCCATTTCGAAGGTCATGCCGACACTGCCGTGGAATGCTGGCCAGGAGTCCCCGTAGCCCGGATAGTAAGCGTCATAAACCGCTTGCGTGAAGTACTCGAAACCGAAGCGATCAAACCATTTCGCGTTATTACGGCCGTAAGCATCAAGCATCTGCTCCTGTTCATCGACATAATGCGGGTTGAACGGCTGCGCCGGTGGCGGGAAGAAGTAGCTCGAATCAGTTCCCATCTCATGGATATCCACGTGAACGAGAGGGAAGAATTCCTGGAAGGTCGCTACCCTTCCGATAACCTCAGGCTGAGTTAATGGCAACCAATCTCGGTTCAGATCGAACAGGTAGTGATTGGTGCGACCAGCTGGCCAGGGTTCTCTGCGCTCAGCAGCAATAGCTGAGGTACTTGGCGCGATGCCGTAAGTCTCGCGGAAATGATTAAGGAAGCGCTCGCGACCGTCCGGGTTCTGACTCGGGTCGATAGCCACGAGCGTATTCTCTCGAATGGTATCGAAAGGTGCCCCCTTGGCTGCGAGCATATGGTATGCGGTCTGCAAGCCAGCGTCGGTACTGGAGATCTCGTTGCCGTGCACACCGTAGGCGAGCCATACTACCGCAGGTAAATCGTTTATAAGAGATTCAACCCGCCCATCGGTAAGCTCAGCTGGATCTGCAAGCGCCTGCATACCCGCCTTGATTTCGTCGACTCGCGCCATGGTCTCTTCTGTACCGACCAGAAAATAAACCAGCGGCCTTCCCTCCCAACTGCGCGCGTACTCAACCATGCGCGTGCGCTCCGGCAGCGCCGAAGCAAGCGCGCGTAGGTAGGTATGCGCCTGATCGACGGACGTAATGCGTTCGCCCGGGGCATAGCCCAATACAGACTCCAGTGTTGGAACCGCCTGATCAAACGAAACGTCGGGCCAGCCGACACTTTCTACCACGGTATCGGCTCTTACAGCAGCCAAGGGTATATAGAAACAGGTCAACAGTGCAGAAATCAGGACTTTGCGCAGAATGTGGCCTCGCATTGGCTTATCTCCAGCTAGGGTTTCAGTAAAAGATGCCGGCAGGCATAGTATCGCGGTAGCCAAAGCCCGCCAAACCTAATCAAATCAAAGTTGAAAAGAAGCATGAATACAGAATAAAACTACGGTATTCCATCCCAGCCTCAGTCCTTCCCAGATAGCCTGCAGTGCAGAAGCCCGGCGTCCTCTTTGCAGACCAACGGCAAGACAATAATCAGGTGAAGGCTGAGGACATAGAGAGGGTTATCTTCTTGCCGCTCACCCAGAATCAAGCTGATGATGGCCTTACCTTTCTCGGCCATTCCCTACCACTCAAAGAAGCTGTAAACCCTCGCTTAAAATGATCCTGGCACTGTACCAAACTATCTGAAGCGCTAATTGATTTCAAAAATCGAATCAACGACCAAAGGCAGATTGTCCCTCACAGACACCGCCCCAAAAACTGATCTGGCATGTAACCCCTTATGACCGAGAACAAGGGCCAGAAGGTCGGAGCAACCATCGAGCACTTTAGGGTGTTCCTCAAAACTCTCTACCGCGTTGATGAAACCCTGAATTTTCACAACCCGGACAATCTGATCCAATGAACCAAGCTCAGCTTTGACTGTTGCCAGGATTTCTAGCCCAGCCATTCTCGCAAAGTCATACCCCTGCACAACTGAGAACTCTCTGCCTAGCTTTCCCACTGGTGCTGGCTGAACACTTGGCCCCTTGCCAGAAACATAGAGAAAATTGCTTGCCCTGACACAGTTAACATAGCCCCCTTTAGGCGAACTGGCATCCGGAAGTTGAATATCTAACTCCACGAGCCGCTGTTCTATGCTGATGCTTTCATTCATCTTTGTCTTGTTGTTCCTCACAACGTTTTTTATGGCGTAAACGGGACGAAAATATTGAGCTCCCTCTCTTTTTCTTTTGCAGGATCAGTATCGCTGGAAAATTTCCTCAAGCTCGTCACGACTATTAGACTGATTAAGAGCGAGCATCAGCAGGATTCTAGCTTTTTGGGGCGTTAGCAGTCGTGCAGGCAATGGAAAAATCCATCTTCCCTCCCAACGAGGATCGTCAGCAAGTTTGGCGCAAGGTTCACGCACCCACTCAGGCGCCTGTTCCTCGATTGGGCGCAACCGTCTGACGCTCTGCCCGGTCGGAAAAGCCGCAACAATTGGCACCCCCTTTCTTGCAATCACTTGCAAGGCCAAACTCTCCTCACAAGTTGAGCCCGTGGTGGCCAGGACTATGCCTGCAGGCAGCGTGTCATAACTTGGCCCCACGCCACCAGAGTAGGTAATCAACATATCAACATCAGCTAAAGTCGTATTATCTGTCAGTTTAAATCCAGAACGGTGGGTATGGGGCCGCGAAGGGCGGTATAAAAATTCAGGCCCATCATGGCCAACGACCCCAATTTGACCACGAGCAAACCCCCCTACTCGCGGGAAGTCCTTGCGCACTTCCCGCGCCGAGAGAATACGCTCATCCATCACTAGCAACACACCGCGATCCAATGCCTCGGGTGAAGCCACAGTTCTCACGGCGGCAAGCAAATTAGCCGGGCCATCCGGGCTTCGATGGGTGGCAGGATGCTGTGCGCCAACCAAGGCAACTGGCTTATCAGAATCCACAGTTAAGTGAAGGAAAAAAGCAGTCTCCTCCATACGGTCGGTACCATGGGTTATGACTATTCCAGCAATATCATCACGAGTCTGCAATCGTTGGGTAACGAGCTTAGACAGGCGCAGCCAGTCCGCCGGCATGATTTGCGGGCTGGGGATGTTGCTAAATTGTTCAGCCTCTATAACAGCATGCTCGGATAGGGCAGGCACCGACGCTGTAATTTGACCAGCACTCAACGTGCCCGCGCGGTAGCGCTCTGGATCGGCTGTATCCTCCTGAACCCCTGCGATCGTTCCACCAGTCGCGATGACAAGGACAACAGGTAGATCTTTTGCATTATCTGCTGCGAGCAACTGTGTCGCTGAGAAGAACGAGCCGAGCGCAAAGGCAGCAAGTCTTGATACAGGGATTAGGAAATTCATATTTATGCCGTTTTGGATGGAAAGTATCTGGAGTTTAAAGGGACAGAAATGGCAAATCCAGGCAGTGGAAACGCGTACCAATAAAAGAGGCCAGATCGCAAGGAAGCAGAACGTTTTGCTTTGAGCGGAAAAAAGGATGCACCTATTTATCTTGCTATTTATGGGGAGCGCTTTCGTTGCTGTCGCGATAGCGCCAGCCGGCCAGCCGCTTCACCTAGCATTTCGATTTTGAATGCCGCGGTTGAGGGTGCGCACGTGCTCTGCAATCGCCCTGATCTGCGCAGCATCAAAAGTTTCCGTAAAAGCAGGCATGTTGTTTTGCCCACTCGTGATGATGTTGGCCACATAGTCTGTTGAAAACGCGGCAAGGCCCTCGAGAGGCATGCCATTATGCCCCCCCTCGCCTCGCAGACCATGACAAAAGACACAAGTACTTCGATAAAGACCAAGCCCCTCAGTGTTTGCTTGCGGTGGAGTCACTTTGTCCAGAGCGATGGCTGTTTCTTCGCCCGCCTCAAGCAATTTGAACATCCAGATGCTGTCGCCCCGCACAGAGCCTGCCAGCAAATTTCCCGCAGAGAGCACTGTGACATATTGCTCACCGTCATGTTCGAACACAGTAGGAGGTGCATTGACACCGGCATCTGTCATGAACTCCCAAAGTTTTTGCCCTGTCGCGGCATCCATGGCGGTGAACCGCCCGTCATTGCGGCCAGCAAACAGCAGGTTTCCCGCTGTGGCTACCAATCCACTGTAGCATCGGCCCGGCCAGCGCTGTGACCACAGACGTTTGTTAGTCCTCAAGTCCATAGCCGCGACGATCCCGGTAACCGCGATGGGCGCAAAGCGCATGTTACCGCCGGTATAGCGATCACCGGGCTCAGCTAAATCAGTGTCCGCGCTGGTGGTGTAAGCAGCCTGTCGATCACCTGCGCAGACATAAATGACCCCTCGGTCCGGATCAACGGCGCTCGGCGGCCAATTCGCTTCACCTCGCCGCAGCAGCACAGGGTCATCCCAGAACGGTGTGAAAATATCGCCATCATTTTCCATTCGGAACCCCTCGGGCGCTATGTCAAGAGTATGCGTTACGAAGGCATCACCAATCGGGTAAGGCTGAGTGGCTGCGGTGGCCTGCCGCTCTTCCTGCGGCACAGGACGTTCTTCTATCCCCACCAGCGGCTCTCCAGTTGCCCGATCAAGGATATATACCCAGCCCGTCTTGCCCGCCTGTGCGAGTCCTTTCCTGGGGACTCCTCTATAGTCCAGATCGAACAGAACAACCGGATTAGGCGCATCGAAATCCCAGAGATCGTGGTGAACCTGCTGGAAGTGCCAGCGGTATTCGCCAGAGTAGACGTCAAGGGCAACAATCGAGGCTGTAAACAGATTATCACCGGGCCTGATTGCTCCGTTGTAGTCTGGCCCGGGATTACCGGTGGAGAAATAGATCAGGCCCAGCTCAGGATCAACAGCAGGTGTGTGCCAGACTGTGCCGCCGCCGGTTTTCCAGGCATCACTGTCTGCAGGCCAGGTATCCGAGCCAAACTCTCCCGGCCCCGGTACAGTGTAAAATGTCCAAAGTAACGAGCCATCTGCCGCATCATAGGCCTTTACGCGGCCTCGCGCGGCGAACTCAGCGCCAGCGAATCCACTGATCACCATACCGTCAAAGTAAAGTGGTGCGCTCGTGATTGTGTAGCCATCCTCCCAGCTTTCGGCCTGGATCGACCACAATTCTGCCCCGGATTCCGCGTCGAGTGCCTTCAACACACCATCCAGTTGGCCCACAAAAATCTTGTCTTCGCCGTAACCCACGCCTCGACTTGTCCAACCACAGCAAATGGTTGAGATTTCACTACTGAGCTCTGCTTCATTCGACCAGAGCATCTCGCCGGTTTCGACACTGAGCGCGAAGACATCATCGGCTCCAGTAATAACATACATGACGCCTTTAATGACTAGAGGCTGTGCCTCACCAGAGTACTTGGCCTCGAGGCCTGAACCATTTAGATGGGTGCGCCAGACCGGCCCGAGGCGACCAACAGTTTCGGTGTTGATCTTATCCAGCGGAGAAAAGTTTCTGTTATACAAATCCCCCCCGTTTGTTAGCCAATCGGTCTCAGGCAACTGCATCAAGGAGTCGGCATCGGGCCGTACCTGCGAGAATTCAGCTGCAGTGCCCTGCGCGGACAGCATCATTGCGAAGGTCAATGCAAAAGAATTTCTAAGTGAGAAGATCATGTCTTTTCCCTGTCAAAGAGCGTCACGGAAACGGCAGACGCTACCGCTCGGGGCTCAGCCCGGCCCAGATGCAGGCTAGCTCTAAAAGCCACAGCGTTTCGTCTTAAGCCCGGATAACGTAACATGCGACATATTATTGGTCAGACTTTACCGCGAAGGTGACTCCATGCGCCACCCCAGTCTCCAGACTCTACTGGCACTTGTAAGCGTAGCAACCCTCGCGCAAAGCAGCTCCGCACAAATTGCCCCGGAACCCTCACCGTTTGCGTCCGACAATGCCAACGCGGTAGTGCCTGGTGAATTGTTCACCGAGCCGCCCACTCTCATAAATCTTGGCTTTGAGTGGTTGATTCAGGGCGATGACAATCGCAATGCGTTGGTCAGCGTGCTGTATCGAAAGGCAGGGGCCGTGACTTGGCACAATGCCTTACCCATGCTGAGGCTTAATGGCGAGCGCATCTACAGTGAATCTCGGCTCGACGTCATCACGCCCAATATGTTTGCCGGCAGCGTGCTGAATCTCGAGCCTGACACCCAGTACGAAGTAAAATTCACCATCATTGACCCAGACGGTGTAGTGGGCAATCCTGAAAGACTTACTACAGTCCGCACCCGCGCCGAGCCAGAACCCTTCTTGGGTGGCCGGGAATTCCACGTCTATCCCCATGGTTATGCCGGCAACAAACAGGAGCCAGCCTTTGAAGGGCTCATGTGCGCCTACAACTATTGGTGCGCTGGCACCGACTGGGCCACCTCGGGCCGACCTCGGGTGAGAGCCGGCGATAAGATCACCGTGCATGCAGGTACATATAGGTATAACCGTTACGAATATACCAATAACGCAACGGTGAATCGCACAACCCCTCTTGATGGAACCTACTATCTGACAGCTGATGGGACTCCCGACCGACCAATTTCCATTGTGGCTGCCGGTGATGGCGAGGTAATTTTCGACGGCAACGGCAATTATGCTCTGTTTGACGTCCGCGCTGCTGACTACACCTACATTGAAGGCATCACCTTCAGAAATTCAGAAATTGGCATTCTGGCAGGGACACAGTTCATTGCAGGAGCCAAGGGCTTGACCGTGAAGCGCAGTCGCTTCGAAGAAGTCGGTGCCGGCATATTTACAAACTATTCCGGTTCCCAAGGCTTCTATATAGCCGACAATCACTTTGTTGGCAAAAATGACCCAGATCACCTCATCGGGTGGCGCGGCGAATTGTGGGCGCAATTTGCGGGAGTTGAAAACCAAATCTTTCCACCGCCAATGCTCTCTTATGTGGCTGTCAAACTCTATGGGCCGGGTCATGTAGTGGCCCATAACTATATTGCCAACTTTCATGACGGCATCAACATAGAAACCTACGGCAACCCTGATGGCTCGACCGCCTCGGGTCCAGATATCCCCGACGGACCGAAATATCCAACTCGCGATTATTGGGAGCGACGCCCGGTGGCGATAGATTTCTACGGCAATTACATCACCAACAGCCACGATAATCCCATTGAAGCTGACGGCGGCATGCACAACATCCGCATCATGAACAACATGTTAATCAATCATCCTTCGCACGCGTTTTGTAATCAGCCAGCGCTGGGGGGGCCTGTCTACTGGATCAAGAACATTGCCTATCATCTGCCCGGCGGCTCAACACGCATCACAGCCGGTTCCGCGGGTGTAGTTTTTTACAACAACACAATTCTTTCAGAAACTTCCATCGCCGGAGCCTCAAACGCCCACTGGCGAAACAATCTGTTTCTAGGAGAGGAATCACAGGACATGATCTTCAGCGTGACATCCCTGACTGATTACTCAACGTCAGACTTCAACGGCTTTCGACCCAATCCTGCCACCGCAACTGCTTTCGAGTGGCGCGCACCAGCTGCTGCATCCCTTGCTGACATTACAGATCCGGATTACGAGGCGCAGCTTCAAACGATTGAGGCTGCTACTCTGGCGACCTATTCATCACTCTCAGGGCAAGACCGCAACAGTATTCTGGTGGACTATGACATCTTTGTTAACGTCCCCCAGCTTAGCGCAAAACATACGGACACTCTCCAAAGACTCTATGACGCTGATTCGCTGGATTTCCGTTTGCGTGAGGGAGCAAGCGCCATCGACAAAGGCATGCATCTGCCCACCATTACCAACGATTTCAATGGCCAGTCTCCGGACCTCGGCGCGCTGGAATTCGCCGCTCCAGTGCCACTTTACGGGCCCCGACCACAACCCTCAAACTAAGGCACACTTCGCTGCACTAGGTCGGAATCATCAACGGAAGTCTGATAAAACGATCCTTCTAAATAACTGAGAGGATCTGGAGGGCTTTTGATATAAATGAGTGCTTTCACTAGGCGCGGGCAACAGCACAATTCATAGGGGGCAGAGGTATTGTCCTGTAAATTGGCCTAAGCACCTTAAGTAAGTAGTGCAGACAATAAGGTTTTCTCTATTTATTGCGTGCCGCTGTCCGCTGAAGCGAGCAGATTCCGAGGCTTGCATTTGGTGCAAGCACCCCATCGAACCTAGTCAAGTCAGCGACCAAAAACAGTAGCTATTTCGACTGGATTCGCTGCGGAGACAGAAGGCATAATAGGGTGCTCCTGCATGTAACTCTTAAGAATTTAGGTACCTAATGACGATACCTTCCAAGCAAAGCAACGGTTTCATTGCCGTCATTGCACTTGGTTTAATTACTATGAGCGGCACCAGCCTCGCCCAGGATGTCGGCGCAGAGTCCATTTTTGGCTCTGTTGAGCTGACCGGAAACTTCCAGCCCGATCCGTATACAATTGAATTAAGTGCAGGCGGTTCGGTTGCGGCGGACAGCATCGAGGGATGCAGCGGCTATATAAGCAACGCCCCCGACTACAAGCTTGATTTCACCAAGCAGTCCGACTTTCACTTGAGCTTTTTTGTAATAAGCGACGCCGACACCACATTGGTCATAAATGATCCGTCGGGAGTCTGGCATTGCGACGATGATTACAACGATGCCGGCGGAACCAACCCCGGCGTGATTTTCGCCGACCCTCAAAGCGGTATCTACGACATTTGGGTTGGAACCTACGAAGAAGGCGATAGCTATCCAGCCGCGGAACTGGTGGTGACCGAAATTGGCCCGCCGTGGAGTGATAGCGGGTCGAGCACGCCAGACAACAACAATGAGTCAGGCGCATCCAGCTCGGGAACCGGGTTCATCGTCAGCCAAACAGGCCATGTGTTGACCAACCATCACGTGATCGACGGTTGTTCAAACCTGACATTTCAGTTACGCGGCCAACTGGCCATGGAGGCCAGCCTTATATCAAGCAATTCCGCCACCGACCTGGCTCTACTGAAGATTTCATTATCTTCCTCGTCCGCTGTATTTAGGGGCTCGCGACGCCTGCGGCTTGGAGATGAGGTGGTGGTGTATGGGTTTCCATTGCAGGGCGATCTGTCGTCCCAAGGCAACCTGACCTATGGCATCGTCAGTGCGCTTAGCGGGTTGGAAGACGACCTAAGCCGACTGCAGATGACTGCTCAAATTCAGCCTGGCAACAGCGGTGGCCCGGTGTTGAACCGGTTTGGCGAGATTGTTGGCGTGGTTGTGGAGACGGCGAATGAGGAGTTCTTTCGACAGCAACGCGGCACCGACACGCAAAATTTGAACTTTGCCATCCGTGATTCCATGGCCGTATCGTTTTTGGAAACCAACAACGTCAACTATGCTGTGGGTGGCGGCCAGGGCAGCCAGATGGCTATTGCAGACATTGCCGAAGCGGCCCAAGAATTTACCGGCTTGATTATGTGCTACCAATAACCGGATAGCGCACAATTGATTACCAACTCACTACGTTCCAAAACACCGCCGTAATTGCCGGCCCGCTTACCCTCAGAAAAGACCCACATGACGCCGCAGGCAGAGCTACTGATGTTTGGGAAACACATTAAAGGCGTCGGGGTAATTTGATCTTTTCGGCAACTGGAATATTATTAAACATTCGTTCAGAGTGAAGCCTCATTGCTAATCAGTATCGCTGCTTCTAACCACTAACCAGTTCGCCGGCGACCTCGATCATCTTTATCACTTATCCCAGCTCACTTGAGACAGCAAGGCAATAGGCATCAAGTTTGTCCCTCAAGAATTTAGATTACATCATCTAGCTGGACAAACGGCCCGACGCCAGCCGCAAGTCCCCGGTTGCTGCCCATCGCTGTGTATTGATGAGCAATCATGTTCACGTGCTTTATGCACCTGTCCCCGCTCAAGGAATTAGTCCGATAATGTCAATGCTCAGCAAATAAGATGGTCACGGTATCAATGAGACTTATGGCTGATCAGATCCTTTTTGAGAAGAGGCCTGCTAGCAACAGCGCGAAAGACAGCTCAGACATACCCTTCAACCTTCCACCAGAGGGGTGATGCGCAATGAACCCGCTTCCCGCAGCGGCGAAAGGCACAGTCTAATCAAAGTGCTCTGTCTCGTTTGGTTGATTCATCTCTTTGATTATCGTCTTTGACTCCATTTATCACAGGTCAGCCGAGGCCAGCGTGACACTTAGTCGTTTTACGGCACGAAACACGCTTCGCTGCCAATTTTTACTAATTTTTCTTGGCATCTCGAACGTACAAAAATTTTTCATATGATTTAGGCGTGCTGTATTCTGCATTGATCCCTAAAGCACACTCTCTGAAATATTCACTATCCTTTATTGCCTTTTTGCTGAAGAGTTATTATCTTCAACCATGCCTGTTGCCCTCGCATTCTTTCAAAATCGGAAAGGAGGAGGCCCTTGAAAAAAATAATATAATTTAGGGAGACATGCCATGTTAACAGTGTACAAATCCACGCGAAATCTACGGGCTTTCAAAGCCTCTACGCTAACTGCAGCAATCTCAGCCGCATTGATTAGTATTTCTGGCACAGCCCACGCGCAATCAGGCGGAGCAGACATTGAGGAAGTCGTAGTCACTGGGTCCTACATACGCCAAACCGAAGGCTTTGACGCAGCGTCTCCAGTGACCTCGTTCACTGCCGCGGATATTGAAGCCGAAGGGACGATTAACATGGCTCAAGTAGTCCAGAATCTAACGTTCAATAACGGTACGGGTACAACCAACTCGATTCAGGGCAGCACCAACCAAATTGCCAACTTTAATCTGCGAGGTTTAGGGCCAAGAGCAACACTCACACTCGTTGACGGGAAGCGGGTAGTCCAAAGTAATGTCCAACAGCTCATCCCAACAATGGCCATTCAGCGCATGGATATCGTGACTGATGGTGCCGCCACAATTTATGGCACAGACGCTGTAGCCGGCGTTGTAAATATCGTCCCCTATACCTCATACGATGGATTTAGAGTCGAGGTATATGAAGAGGGAGACAGCCGGGGTGACTACCGCAAGGTTGAAACATCTTTCTTGGGGGGCACCAGTATTGGTGATATCGATATTGTAGTAGCGGGCTCCTATCAGGACGGCGGCACCTTAGAGTGGCATGAGCGGCCTGAATATATCAGCGCGGGTCTTACCCATAATGGAGGCTCGAATCCTGGCAGCTTTATCGTTCCGGTCCGAGATGAGAATGGTGATCTGTCCTATGGCGCAACAGGCACACCCGTGACACAGCAGCTGACTGACCCGTCTTGCGGAAGAGATACCAGCGCAGATCAGAACACATTTGCAAACAACGCCTGGGGCAACCCGCTAGGAAACAGATGCTTTCTAAGCTTTGGTGACACCCGGGATTTCATGGAAGCGCTGGATACGGCCAATTTTTACTCAAACTTTAATTGGGAAGTGAATGAGGATCTGACAGTTAGCGCTCAATTTATTTATAACCGACAAATTGTCAGAGGGAGGCAAAATCCGGGAAACCCTGGTTTTAGAGAAGATGACCTTCCAACAGTCAGGGGAGAACTGCCTGGTAATTTATTCCGCGCTACATCATCAACCGGTACGCAACTTTTTGCCACCCCATTGCGTGATGCGGCTGGAAATATCGTTATGGACGGTTACGGACAGCCGCTACCTCTTCGCGATGCTAACGGTGCAGTTACACTTGCTCAAAATCGCTACTCATCTATTGACAATGACCCTCTCGGTGGCGTCGCTTTCAATGAAGACGTCCGAATTACTCAATGGCTCCCCTTCGGCAAAAACGGCATACCCAACACCCTGCCTATCAAGATGCAGCAAGATGGAGGGTTAAACATGGAATTGGATGACAAACGGACCTATCGGATGTCATTCGGAGCTGACTTCAAAGTACCGTATCTGGATGGTTGGGAGGGCACTGCCTTTTACACTTTCGGCCAAACCAAGCAAAACGATATCGCCAACCAGGATTTCAGCTTTAGCGCAGTAGCGCAAGGGCTCAATTGCGATGTCATTTCCGACGTTGAGTCCTGCTTCAACCCGTTCGGTGCAGTTGACCCACAATTCAGAAACTCTCAACAGGTTGCCGATGCCATATTCACACAATATCGAGAGCGTAATATCGACCAACTTCACACTTTCGACCTTATTTTAAACGGTGAACTTCCGGTCAATTTTGAACTCCCTGGAGGGCCCATTGGAATGGCTGTGGGCTATCAGCGGAGAGAGGAAAGGGACGAGGACAATCCGCCGTTAGGTGACGTTATTAACGACCAACTCATTGGCAACCAAGAGTTACCCCAGATCAATTCCCGCTCCAGCGATTCCTTTTTCGCGGAATTCAACTTTCCAATTCTCGAAAACCTTGGTTTAAGCGCCTCTGTCAGAGATGAGAGCTTCAGCACTGGCCAGGGAGAGGTTATAGATAAATATGGCATAACTTATCAACCTACTGATTGGCTGGGTTTAAGGGCTACGACCGGTGAGGCATTCATTGTTCCAACATTACCTCAACTTAACAGCCCAGAGCAGTGCGGATTGAGCAACTTTGATGATCCGTTCACCCCATCACAAGGTTTCATTACCTCCTGCAGCGTTGGTAATTCAGCGCTTGCCCCCGAGACCTCTGAAAGTTCCTCGTTAGGCTTTGACATAACCCTTTTTGACGAACTAACCTGGTCGGTTACCTGGAGCAAAACAGATTTTGTTGACCGCATTGTCAGCACGACTACTCAAGATATTGCTCGCAGCGACTTCAGAGATTTTCAGGCCTGGTCTGGATTCTCTCCCACTGAAGCCCAGCCAGAGCCAACAGAAATCCAATTAAGAGAATGGGTGAATAGCGGCCTTGCCGATACGAGAATTGTAAGAAACGATTTACTTCAGCCTGTCAGGTTGCTGCAATCAGACAGCAACGCTTCTACGATGCTCGTAAAGGCATGGGACACATCCTTAGCTTATAGCTTCTCCTTTGACGACATAGGATTAAGTGGTTGGGGCAACATAAATATGTTGCTTAACGCGACCCTGGTAGATTCCTATCGGTTTCAGTTACAGTCAGATGCGCCCGAGCTAGAGGCTGTGGGAAACCAGAATAATGACTATGGTGCGGTTCCCCCTATTCCTGAGATTAGAGCGAATCTGAGAGTTAACTGGACTCTTGGGCAACACAGCATAAGTGCCACCGGTCGTTATGTGGATGAATTAGTTTTTGATGCAAATGAATTCAGTTTCCAGCAGTTTTTCCCGGGGAATGAATGGGTCTCAACCGACATTATTCGGGACTGGAGTCAGCTGGATATGTTCTACAGCTATCGCGATTTAAATGCACTAGGCGGTTCATTCAATTTCTCAGTTGGGGCGCGAAACGTATTTGATCGCATGCCTCAGAAGACAGGAATGATTGCTGGCGTGGTAGCTTCCATGCAGGACCCCCTTGGTCGCGTTCTCTATGCCAGAGTGAATTACAATTTCTAGCGGCAAGTAGTCACAAAGAAAAATCTTGCTGGACAGTAGCCGAAAGAAACTCGCTACTGTCCAGCCGCAGGATAGGAAAAGTCATCACCCCCTGCCGCCTCTCGCTGGTTTTAAGCTACCCAAGGCATTTTCGAATTAGTTAAGCCCCTAGATTAGAGGTACCCATGGCCCTCAGTCTTCCTCCAGTTGTTCTCCTTTATCATCTTTAGCGCCGCTGCAGGTCTCTGGCAAGTAGCGGCCGCTCAAGGCATCTACTGTGACGACGTCTGCCACACATTCCCATTTGATGGTGTCGTCGCCCTCAACACGCGCAATTAGCAGAAAGCCAGATTCAATTTCTACAAATCGTGCACCAAATTCTGCCATGTCAACAAGAGCCCTGAGCGTCCCGGTGCGCAAATTGTCAGCTGCAGGTACTCCCAACTCGCCTGCCTCGTAGTCCATACCGATGAGAATACCTTCAGGAGTAAAAGAACTCAGATTGATATCCGTTTCTGACTGCGGCATCTCGCCATGGGAATCGAAGTACTCTGTAATGATTGCCCGCTGCTCCTGTCCAAGATCAACGGCAGCGGCCACTGCGTCCTCGATTCTGGAGTTGTGGTAAAAACCAAAGGCAACTCCTACGAGCACTACTACTAGCATAGGATACACAACCATCTCTGAGGTTGTGAGCCCACGCTGCCGGTTTTCTGTTAGAGGTTTGGTCATCGAGCCGAATTCCAATTTTGGGAGTAGTGATGCAGTGCACCATCGAAAGTATGCTCAATCATGCAATTTTCACACCCGAGTGCCGCTTTAATTCCTGTAGAGCATCCTTTTTTAATTTCCATGCCTTCGGTTTCCGCAGGGCTTTGCTCAGCTAGTCTGGATTGCGCAGGGAGGGTAGTGAGCGCCATTAGCTAGGCCGGGCACGGTAATTGCTTTGTCTTTATGGTTGAACGTGTTTCTCTAAAAACCGGCAGTATTTCATGCTAACGCGCACAACTTGAGTGCAATCTGCTGTTTTTTGTCTCAAAAAGAGGCGGGATTGATATGGAAACTTGGAACAATCTGGTCGACAAATTTGATCTCTTGTTAGAGAAGATCAAATTGGAAAGCACAGTAAAAATCTTCGGCATAGAGGTACTTCCGGTGATTATGGGATTTGCATTGATCGTTACCTGCATACCCATCTGGGGCTACCTAGAATTCGAAGGCAAGAACAAGCTCATCGGTGCGCTGGTCGCTATCCTGATGGCCTGGGGCGTTAGCCAGTTGGGCGCACTGGGTCTGGGTGACGGTGTCGGCGAAAAACCAAATAGTTCCTCTGCCGATGAACCGTGGGCAATCGACCATTCAATAGAGGCAAGGCAAATCCAGCCCAATGAGCAGCTACGACTGTCCCGACTCGCATTCGCGGGTGTTGTGGCTGCGTTAGCTATCATTTATCTGGTACGAAATGTTGACCGCTACGAAGACATGAGCCTTGAGTTTCGTTACAGCGAACTGGTCGAAATGGTGGAGTCTATCCAAGACACGTTAGAGGTGGTTTTACTCTCAGCGCGCGACGTCGATATGAAGTTTTTCGATAGCGGAGAGGCGAGGCTCCCCGAAGAGATGCTCGTTTCTGGCGATTCTCACGGCATTTCCATTATCGACGGCCGCATCATTGCAACCTGGATTAAGGATGAGTCCGAGCTGGATGGGGTGACCTATATTCTTACACCAAGGATCCAGGACGGAGAAGTTGAGTGGTCAACCACCGGAACTTGTCGCGCCATTAACGCTTGTTAGATAACCAGCAATGAGGTTCACCCTAACCAGCAGCCAAACAGCTCAGGGATAGTAATAATGACTGATCAATCCATAAGCACTCTCGGTATCGGTAATCCACTCGACTTGATGGACCGACCATCACCTGAGACAGGCCCCTCCGGGAAGCCAATAGTGCGCACCGAACAAGGGGTCATCACTGAAGGCAGTAAAGTGACATGGGACAGGAAGGCGATTTTCTGGTCACTGCCCCAACCCCTTCTGGTTGCCGGCTCCGTGCTACTCGCCGCCGCCATGGTGATCAATGAGTGGGGAGGGGAGTACTATAGGGTATGGACATTGCTCGTCGCGGTTTCTTCCACCCCTGTTCTGCTGATCGCCGAACGTTTTTGGGCAAAGAAAAAATCCTGGCTGCTCAAGCCCGACGAAATGGCAGAAGACGTGTTCTGGATGGCTTCGGGAGGTTTGCTTTGGGCCCCTATCATTTCCGATCTGTATCGTACTCCGGTTTCTGAGGGCTTTCGCGCCTTGCGAGATATGTCCCCACTGCAGATCGAGTTCCAACCAACCACTGTACTCGGTCTAATAGGAGCTATGCTGATTATCCGATTCACCTCCAGCTTCTTCTACTACTGGCTACATCGGATTCAGCACGAGTCATTGTTCTGGTGGCGTATGCACGCTACGCATCATCACCTAACAAAAATGAGCGCCATGCGCGGGAACCGTACCCATCCGTTTGAATATCTGGCGCTTGGCCTTGGCACTCCAATAGCTTTAGCTCTCATGGGTGCTAGCGATGATGTTTTCATCGTTTCAGCTGCCTTTGGCATGTGGAACGGCAAATTTAACCACGCTAACCTACCTATGGTCTCAATGCCCGTGTGGGATTGGTTCTTTGCTACCGCACAGCAGCATCATTGCCACCATGCGCTGGAGCGTCGTCAGGCAGATTCCAACTACGGTTGTGACATCATTTTTTGGGACCGCGTTTTCGGCACTTACTGCGGTGATGCTGAGGTGGGCCCTGCTGGCGCAGGCAAGGGCGTTCGCCTTTCCATCAAAGATCAGCTCATGCTGGCGCTTTATTCCGACGAACGCCTTAAAAGCTTGTAGTTAGTCGAGAGCATGCTCAGCGAGCGAAGTCGAGCGAATTGTCCGTCTCTAAGAATCCATGTGCAGAATCCCAGACGGCAGTATCGAAGCGAAAAATCTGCTGCATGGAATCGAAGCCAATCTACTCGTGTCGCCCTCAAACAATGTGAAGGAAACGTGTCTCAAGCAGCAGATTTATTTCACTTGGGACGTATCACACTGATTCAAAAACTCGATAAGCAGCGAAATATCTGAGTTTAAAAATCAAGTTCAGAGTACGGTAGGTTATGTCCAGACCCAGACATGTTTCCCAAAATTCGCTGGGCAGTTCAACAGAAACGGGTTCAGAGTAGAAATGCCGCACTATATTTTTTCTGACCCCCTTTTTTCGCGCTCGGAAATTTAGGTAATAAGTCAACTAAAACAGTTGCTTGAACAAGAATAGGAAGATTAAGATGGTTACCAAAATAGATTCGACAAGATAGAAATGAAGAAAGTATTAGTTACAGCTGCATTGTTAAGTATCTGCTCAAACCTTATTGCCTTTGGTGAGGAAAAAAATGAGCTGTTATTTGAGAAAGCTAAAATACTTGCTGACCAAGGAAATGCCGAAGCCCAATTCATTGTGGGAGCAATGTATTCGGTAGGGGACGGAGTCTCACAAGATATGACTCGAGCTGCGCGGTGGCTGCAGCTGTCAGCGAAACAGGAGGTGGTTGCTGCGCACCGGACTCTCGGGACGATGTATGCTCTCGGATATGGAGGGGCGCAGAGCAATATTTTAGCCTTTGCCTGGTTTGCCATAGGCGCGGCCCTTGGAGATGAAATTGCAGCAGAGTTCAGGGATGCCGCTGTTAATACTCTTTCAACAGCTGAGCGTGAAATTGCCACAAATCTTGCACTGAAATGCTACAGGTCCGATTATGAGGCTTGCACACCAGAGTAGCCCGGCTAAAAAATTCATCTGAAATCATCGGCTAATACCCATTCATACCCCTTTAGCGTAAACGTTATAGTCTTCATCTATCGATGAGCCCATTCAGCAAGTCTGCATTACTATCCCGTTTTCAATGATTGTTTACCATCGCCTCGCCAGAAGTTATCAACTTCTCCTGGGAAGCGTGCCTGATAGTCAATTTCTAGACTTAAATATTTTTAATTTAGCACCCAATGCGCCGATACGCCTATGAGAAGTACGTAAAACTAGGTTCTATTCTGTTTTCACAGTAAACACAATTGAAGAGCGAGGATGTCATCTTTTGAAGACACTAATAATTAGGCTCTTGGGGCTCGGCGATGTTGCAAATATTCTCATCCCTGCTGCCAGGATGATCAAGGCAAAGGATCCCTCTAGCACCGTTGATGTATTGACTTACGGCGCTGGAGTTGAGCTCGCAGATCTATGCCCGGAGATTAGTGATGTTCTAGCGGTTGACAAGGAGCAGTGGCCCGATGATCCTTTAAAAGCAGTGGCCAGCTTTTCTTCGCTCGCATTCTTTTTGACTCAAAGAGAGTATGACGAGATTTATTGCATAGATACTTGGTTTATGCCGTGCTTTTTGGCTACTTACCTGAGAGAGATTGGATTAAACGTTCAAGGCAATTTCATTTCAAAAAGCACTTTGGAAATCACTCAAAGTATAATTTCGGGTAATGCTGACCCATCATATTTTCAAGGCACTAATTATCTGGAAAGCACTTTTAGTAATATGGAGAGCTGGAAAGGAAAATGGTGGGACATTTACCCGGAATATGAAAATTATGCGCACTTTTTCCTTTTGCATTGTTGCTCACTGCAGGGTAAGTACGATATGAACCTTGATGTCGAAGCAGATAAAAATTTGTCTGAAATAGCTTTAGATAAAAAAATAATTGCAGTAAGCCATGCTGGCAGTGGTAAAAATAAAGTTTATACAAACTACGTGGAATTAGTTAATTCCCTGGAAAAATCTGGCGTTCATGTTTGGTCTCGTTTTGATGGCTCCCAGCCTATATTGAAGACCCTGCAAATGTTGCGCTCAACGGACTTAGTAGTAACCGTGGCTACATCTGCGCAATGGTTGGCTCAAGCGGTGGGAACTCCATCTCTAGTGATACCTGGCTGTCTACCACCAAGTGTGTTGGGCTCCGACTTATGTGTTGAAAGTCTTATCAAATGCCAGTTTTGCGTGAAAGAACCTTGCCTAGAAAACCAAGATTATGAGTGCATGAAAGTTGATCCCGCTCTTTTGGTAGATAATTGTTTGGAATATTTGGAAACAAAAACAGACTAAATTTGCTCAATGCAGGCATTATCAACTGCAAGGAGTTAACTTGACTGGATCTCTTGAGCTAATACTCGTTAAATCTCGCCTGAGACATTAGGGCCTTCGTCTCCACGAATTGAACAACCGCATCAACAGGATTAACAGCAGTTATCTGGTCAGCAGTTTCGAGAGCTTCGGCACTGAGAGTCGTGCTGCTGTCGGCTTACAGCCTTCACGTTTTCACTAGAGATCAGAATAGTGTTGAAATCCTTTACCCTGTCGGCTGGCAATAACTTCAACTTAGCCAAAAGTAGGGCTTGCCAGTGTGTATTTAGGCCAAAGTATTCACCAGAATGGTGTAAGTATAGACTGCGCACCAGTCAAGTTCAGGCTGCTCGATATCGACATCTCAATGGCATCAGGGGATAGTGTGGATGAGATAAAAATGGAACTATTTCTTGGCCATCAAGTAAAGAGTTCGTTCACTTCCTGTAATATTTTCCCGATGCCGAAAGCTAAAGAATTGTGAGAAATCCTCTTCAAACTTTTCCTTGGTGTAGTCGTCAAAGATGTCTTTTCTGGAAGAGAGCAAGCGTTTTGCTTGCGAGTCGGACTTGGGCACAAATTCAATGATGAGGTAAGAGGCAAGATCGGCAAAATGTTTCGCGATCAATTTCATCGGAACATTGTTAGAGATGGCCATATGGTGGACAATAGCGAGCGCGAGCACTATCTTGCCGTTGACCCTTTCTGTGAATGACATGCGTTCCGCGAGAGACCAGCCAATAGCGGGACTTGGATTGGTGAGATCGAGTTGAAGGGGCAGCAAGTTTTCGCCCTTATTCCTCTTTACCTGTAGATAGTTTTTTTCTACTGCAACAGGATCTATATCCTGAGACACCACTGTAAACCCGAGTTTTGTGGCAATGCGGCTGAAACGTCCATCGTTTGCACCCAGATCATGTACTGTCAATTCTGAGGGCTGTAGAGAAGTGAGGAACCTCCCTACTGCTTCCTCCTTGTGTCGCATCGAGTGACCTTGATAGTTGGTCGCCGAGTAATAATCTCCCCATTCAGTGTCTGGAAGTTTCCAGTGCCGCGTCTTTATCGCATTATGCAGGTCCTTGAGAAACGCAGAGAGAGCCTTGCGGGAAACGTTCCTGGGCCCCTTGCCTTGGTTTCTTGAACCCTTGCTGCTTGAAAATTTCTGCTGTGCTCTGGCATGAAGATGTATATGGGCGAGCAAGGAATAATTCAGGTAGCTTCTTACCGGT
>MDTC01227946.1_pt1 | contig 45775 bp, 46 predicted proteins | sample 811181 | NCBI WGS metagenome assembly MDTC01 (sample SAMN05326644, study PRJNA326480) | marine metagenome | isolation source: seawater | place: Pacific Ocean: North | collected 2011 | reverse complement strand
TTTGTTGACCTGGTGGTTATAGCGGAGAGGTTACACACGATTCCATTTCGAACTCGAACGTTAAGGGCTCCAGCGCTGATGGTACTTTGTCTTAAGGCATGGGAGAGTAAGACATTGCCAGGTCTACTAAGTGTGAAATTATTGTCACTTCAAAACCTCAATAATTAATGTATTCTGTAAATATGAAAATAACGGTTGTTGGAATAGGTTATGTTGGGTTGAGTTTAGCCACATTACTCGCTCAGCGTCATAAAGTTACTGCTCTAGATATTGATAAGATAAAAATTGATAAAATTAATAAAAAAATTCCCGTATTAGATGATAATGGGCTAAATAAAATTTTTGCAAAGCAGAAGTTAAATCTCATCGCTACAGACGATAAATATGAATCTTACAAAAAATCAGATATTATTATTATTTGCGTGCCTACAAATTATTCTACAAAAACGCACCAATTTGACACTTCGGTAGTTGAATCTTCTATTAAAGCTGCATTAAAAGTTAATAAAAGAGCGATTATCTTTATCAAATCTACAATACCTGTAGGCTTTACTGATAAACTAAGAAGGAAGTTAAAATATGAAAATATCTATTTTTCACCAGAATTTTTACGTGAGGGAAGTGCGATTCTAGATAATAAAAAACCATCGCGAATAATTGTCGGTGGATTTACAAAACAAGCAAAAAAATTTGGTAAGTTACTGTTAAGTATAACAGTAAATAAAAATGTACCTGTAGAATTTATGAATTCTAAAGATGCAGAGGCAGTTAAGCTATTTTCCAATACCTATCTTGCCCTTCGCATTGCATTTTTTAATGAGCTAGATACTTATTGTGAGACAAAAGATTTGAATGCTAAAAATGTTATTAAAGGAATTGGACTTGATAGTAGGATTGGTAATTTTTACAACAATCCATCATTTGGTTACGGAGGTTATTGTTTGCCAAAAGATACACAGCAACTTCTTAAAAATTATGAGAATGTTCCCAATAATATAATCAAAGCTACTGTTCAAGCAAACACAACACGAAAACAATTCATAGCCGATAAAGTTATACAAAAGAAACCAAGTGTGGTTGGTATTTATAGATTAGCAATGAAGGAAGGATCTGACAATTTTAGAGAGAGTGCTGTTCAGGGTGTTATGAAAAGGATAAAAGCTAAAGGTATAAAAGTAATTATTTACGAGCCTAATTATAAAAAAGACAAGTTCTTTATGTCAGATGTAATACAAGATCTAAAATATTTTAAGAATGTATCCGATATAATTTTAGCTAACCGGTTTCATAAAGATCTAAAAAATGTGAAGTCTAAAGTATATTCAAGAGATCTTTTTGGAAGAGATTAATTAATCCAAAAAACAGTATTATACTAAGTAGCAAATTTAATATTTTGAAACAGTCATATGGTCCCTATTTCACAAATGTTTATTGCAAAGTACTCATTAAGATTTAATATATAAATATTAATTTCTGATTAAGCATTATGAGATAAAAAATAAAAAAAAATGAAAAAAAATAGTGCAACCGCAGTAAAAACTTTTTTTGATGATTACGCATCAAAGTTTTATTCCATATATAGAGAAGAACAAAAAAATATCTTTTCTAGATTTCTTGATCGAACTCTTCGATATAGCATGTTTCAAAGATTTGAAAAAGTTGGAATAATAATAAAAGAGACGGATAGTAAAAATATTTTAGATGTTGGCTGTGGGCCAGGATGGCACGATATCTTATTAGCAAGATCTCAGGATGTGAAAATAACTGGGATAGATGTTGCACAAAATATGATAGATATCGCCAACTCTCATATTTTAAATAGAAATTTAGAAGACAAGCTAAATTTTATTACTGCTGATATCTTTGATTATAAGTTTGACTCAAAGTATGACAGTGTTTTTGCCCTTGGAGTCGTTGAATATTTTGAAAAACCAGAAGAGCTCATATCAATAATGACAAATCTTTCATCTAAAAGAGTTATATTCAGTATTCCAGTAAAAAACCATTGGCTAACTGCACAAAGAAGAATTCGTTATAAACTAAGAAATTGCCCATTATGGTTCTATGATAAAAACGAAATAGAACATATGCTAAAAACTCTCGGTCTTACTTCCTATAAAATACATGTCATTGATAGAGACTTTTTGGTCGAAATTATTACTGATTAAATTGACTAAAATAGTAATTCTCACAGGTAATGAAATACGTCACAAATACTTTAGAACGTATATATCTAATAATAAAAATTTTGAATGTTTAGCAACTATTTGTGAGAGCAATCATGGTAGTTTAAAAAATAGATTAAAAAAAAATACTAATGTTTCTAATATCGAATGGCAGCATGTATTGATGCGACAGAGAAGTGAAATTAAATATTTTTCTAAATATATTAGATCTAATAAAGATCTATCCAATCCTTATTTCATTAAAAAAGGGGATATTAATAATCAAGATATCGTAGATCTTATAATTAAATTAAAACCGGATATTATTATTTGCTATGGATCATCTATTATAAAAAGTAATTTAATTGATTTATTTAAACGTCGATTTATAAATGTTCACTTGGGTTTATCCCCGTATTATTTGGGAGCAGGCACTAACATTTGGCCAATAATTAATAATGAATTAGATAAGATAGGTGCTACCTTCATGTATATTGATAAGGGCATTGATACTGGGCAAGTAATACATCAAATCAGAGCAGATATACTTAAAAATGATGACCCACATCAGATCGGAAATAGATTGATAAAAAAAATGGCAGTGGGCATGGTAGATATAATCAATAATTTTGATAACTTGGCGATAGAGAAACCTCTAGATTTCAAAGGTAAAACTTATCTTCATTCAGATTTTAATAAAAGAATGTGTGAACTTTTGTATAAGAACGTTAAAGATGGACACATTAATAAATATGTAGAAAGCGTTGACTATAATAAAATTGATAAATGCCCCATAATTGAAAATAAGGCCTTGGAACAATCATTATGAAAGCAATAATGTATCACTATGTAAGGTCCTTTAATCAAAAAAATCCTAATTTTCGTTTTTTAGATTTTAATAATTTTAAAAGTCAACTTGACTTTTTTGAACAAAAGTATGGATTTGTAAAAAAAGAGGATTGGGAAGATTTAGTTTTATCAAAAAACCAAAATACATTACCGAAGGGAGTCATTTTAACATTTGATGATGCAATGGCATGTCACTATCAATTTGTTTTTCCAGAATTAAAAAAAAGAAATTTATGGGGAATTTTTTTCGTACCGACAGCACCATATACAAATAATCTAATTCTGGATGTTCATAAGATTCATATTTTGCTTGGACGTTATGATCCTATGGATTTATTAGAGATTTGCCAAAGTATTATAACAGAAAAAAAATTTGAGTTTGAAAAAAAAGAAGATTATGAAAAATTAACGTATAAAAATCATACTCATTCAGAAGTAACAAATCATTTTAAGAGAATCTTAAATTATTTTCTTACTGAAGAAAATAAATCTTCTGTAATTGAATTAATTTCTAAGGAACTAAATTGTGATTTCAGTCATGAAAACTATTATGTAAGCGTCGATCAGTTAAAAGAAATGAAAAATTACGATATGGTTATAGGCTCACATTCTCATACTCACCCGTTAATGAGTAAGTTAAGTAAAAAAAAACAAATGGATGAATTAAATACCTCATTTAATTTTCTTGAAAATGAAATTGGTATTTCATATAGAACATATTGTCATCCATATGGTGGTTTTCATAGTTTTAATAATGAAACATTACAACTATTAGAAAAAATTGGTGTTAAATATTCATTTAATGTTGAAAGTAAAGATATTAGTCTTAAAGATTTAAGACTTAACAGCCAAATGATCCCGCGATATGATTGCAATGAATTTCTACATGGTGGTATTTCTTAAATAAAAATAATGTTATATTTTGATACTATTACTAATATTTTTCTTGACATAACAATTATTTAAAATCAAGTTATGCTGCTTAACGCGGGGTGGAGCAGTCTGGTAGCTCGTCAGGCTCATAACCTGAAGGTCGTAGGTTCAAATCCTACCCCCGCAACCAAATACTAGTCGAAAAATAATGAGTTACAAAATTGGTATAATTGGCCTTGGTTATGTTGGATTGCCACTAGCCGTTGAAATGGGCAAAGCGTTTATCACTGTTGGTTATGATACAAACCAAAATCGTATTAATGAAATCAGCGGTGGCTATGATAAAAATTTAGAAGTTACTAAAAAAGAATTGAAGAGTTCTAAAAAAATTAATTTTACCTCAAATGATCGAGATTTAAGTGAGTGCAATATTTTCATAATCACTGTGCCAACACATGTGTATAAAAATAATAAGCCTGATTTAAAACCAATAAAGGACGCTACAAAAACTGTCGCTAAGTTTATAAAAGATAAATCAATTATAATTTATGAGTCAACTTTTTATCCAGGTCTTACTGAGGAGGTATGTGTTCCAATTTTAGAAAAAATCTCAGGAATGAAATATTTAACTAATGATAAAAATAGTTTTAAAGGGTTTTATTGTGCGTATAGTCCAGAGCGAGTAAACCCAGGAGATAAGAAACAAAAACTGAGGGATATTAAAAAAATAATCTCTGCATCTAGCCCTGCAAGCTTATTCAAGGTTGAGTATATTTATAATAAGATAATTGACGCTGGTACGATAAAAGCAAGAAATATTCGAGTTGCTGAAGCAGCCAAGGTTATTGAAAATGCACAAAGAGATGTAAATATCGCATTTATAAATGAAATGGCATTATTTCTAAATAAACTTGATTTGCAAAGTAGGGATGTTTTAGAAGTTGCTGAAACAAAATGGAATTTTTTACCTTTTAAACCTGGTCTCGTCGGCGGACATTGTATAAGCGTTGACCCATTTTACTTAATTGATAAGGCAAACAAAATTGGTTTTGATTTACAAATGACAAGTTCTGCTAGAAGAATAAATAACAGTGTTGCTAAAAATATATATTTACAAATTAATAGAATTTTAAAGAAAAAAAAAATAATAAAAAAAAGCCTTAAAATACTAGTAATGGGAATTACCTTTAAAGAAAATTGTCCCGATACAAGAAATTCAAAAGTCATAGACTTAGTAAATTTACTCAATAATAATGGGCACAAAGTTGATGTAATTGATCCTTATGTAAATGAAAGAAATAATAGAAGTTTAAGTAATATAAGATTTGTATCATCTATTAAAACTAAAGTTTATGATGTTATTATTTTAGCGGTACCTCATCGAATGTTTCGTAAATATAAATTACCTACATTAAAGAGGCTAGCTAAGCAGAAGCATATAATTTATGATATTAAAAATTTTTACAAATCTGACGAAGTTGATGGTATTTTGTAAGTAATGTCATTTAAGAATGAAAAAGTAACATGCCTCATACCAGCTAGAGGTGGATCTAAAGGAGTAAAAAATAAAAATTTAAAGCTCATTAATGGAAAACATTTGATATATTATTCAATAAAAGCAGCAACCAGGTCTAAATATGTAGATGAGATTTTTGTAAGTTCAGATAGCAATAAAATATTAGAAGTATCAAAAAATTATGGAGCTAAAACAATAAAAAGACCAAAAAGTATAGCAACTGATAAAAGTACAGCGGTTGACGTTATCAAGAACTTTATTGATAAAAATATAGATAAAAAAAAATACATAAATCAATATTTAATTTATTTACAGCCAACGTCACCATTAAGAAATTATCTTCATGTTAATAAAGCTTTTGGACTTATGAAAAAAAATAAAATAAATAAATTAGTGTCAGTAAAGAAATTAAAAGACTCCCCCTATAAAAGCTTTAAAATTAATAAATATGGAAGATTAAAATCCCTTTTTAATCAAAAACTCTCTAATTTTAATAGGCAGGATTTAGAGGCAACTTATATTCCAAATGGTGCTATATATATATTTAAAATCTCAGATTTTGTTAAACAAAATGGCTTTCCATCCAATGGAAGTTTACCTTATGTTATGAACGATGAATTTAATATTGATTTAGATACAATTGATGATTTAAAAAAAATTAAGCAAATTTTAGTTTCAAAATAAAATTTATAGAATGAATAAGTTTATTGAAATAGCTGGCCTTAAAATAGGTTATAATTATGAGCCGGTTGTTATTGCTGAAATTGGTATAAATCATGGCGGTTCATTGAATGTTGCAAAAAAAATGGCAAAGTGTGCTGTAGAGTCAGGGGTTAACATTGTCAAACATCAAACACACATCGTTGAAGACGAAATGAGCCCTGAGGCAGACAAAACCATAATAAAATATATAGGAAAATCAATATACCAACTTATGAAGGAATGTTCACTAGATGAAAAAGATGAATTAGAACTTAAGCAATATGTTGAAGATTTAGGTGCAATTTTTATAAGCACTCCCTTTTCTAGGGCAGCAGCAGATAGGCTTATGAAATTTAATGTTCCTGCTTTTAAAATAGGTTCAGGCGAATGTAATAATTATCCTTTAATTGAACATATTTGTAAATTTGGAAAGCCAATAATATTAAGTACAGGAATGAACACTATCGATTCTATTGAAAAAGCTGTAAAAATTATCGAAAGTTACAAAATAAAATATGCACTATTGCACACTACCAATATATATCCAACACCTAATAGCTTAGTAAGGTTAAATGGAATGTTAGATTTAGAGAATAATTTTAATAATGCTATAATAGGACTTTCAGACCATACAATAACCAATCATGCCTGCTTTGGAGCGGTTGCGCTTGGCGCTTCAATTCTTGAAAGACATTTTACTGACAAGATGAGTAGAAAAGGCCCTGACATAGTTAATTCCATGGATCCAAAATCAGCGAGAGAATTAGTTAAAGGTACTAAGATACTTTATTTGCAAAGAGGTGGAAAAAGAGAGCCAGTACTCGAGGAAAAGCCAGTTATTGATTTTGCTTTTTCCTCTGTTGTTGCAATAAAAGATATCAATGAAGGTGAAATTCTTTCAAAAGAAAATATTTGGGTAAAGCGTCCAGGAACAGGTCCTTTTTTTGCTAGAGATTATGAAAATCTAATTGGAAAAGAAGCAAAAAATAACATAAAAAATGGATCACACATAAAAAAGCATGATGTCTAAAAAAATATTAATCAAAAAAAAAAGAAAAGTATTATGTGTAACTGGTACAAGAGCAGATTATCCAAGAATAAAAAGCGTATTAAGGGAGATTAAAAAAAGCGATAAGTTACATCTATCGCTTGTTGTAACTGGCTCCCATTTATTAAAAGAATATGGTTCGTCAATTAATGAAATTATTAATGATAAGCATCAAATTGATGACAAGATTTATATGTTTAAAGGAGATTATAATTCACCTAAAGGTATGTTAAAAGCAGTAGCGCGATGTATAAGTGGTTTTGCAGATACTCTGACAAAAATAAAACCTGATATTGTTTTATTAACGGTTGATAGGATTGAAACAATGGCACTTGCTGTATCAGCATCACTTATGAATTTTCCCATCGCCCATGTTCAAGGCGGTGAAGTGACCGGAACAATTGATGAAAGCATAAGGCACGCCGTAACTAAGCTATCCCATATACACTTTCCATCAACTAAAGATGCAGCATTGAGAATAAAAATGATGGGAGAACTTCCAAGTAAAATTTTTAAAGTTGGATGTCCTTATATTGATGAAATAAAATTTATGAAATCTAGATCTAGAAGATTTTTAGCTAAAAAGTATAATTTAGATTATAAAAGAGATTTTATAATATTTACTCAACATGCTGTTACTACAGAATTCAAAAGTGCATCAAATCAAATAAAGATTACTTTAGATGCATTAAAAAAATTTAAAGATCTACAAATAATAGCATTTTACTCAAATACTGATGCTGGAGGAAAAGAAATAATAAGTGAAATTCTAAAACAGAAAAACTTTAGAGTTATTCCTAATATGGACAGTAAAGATTTTTTATCGTTAATGAGTCACTCATCAGTTATGGTTGGAAATTCTTCTGCGGCAATTAGAGAAGCTCCTAGTTTTGGATTACCAGCTGTAAATATTGGATCTAGACAAAATGGAAGACTTAGAGCAAAAAATATAATAGATGTCCCACATAAGTCAAAATTAATTGTTAGAGCAATTAATAAATGTTTGAAAGATAAAGCATTTAGAAGAAGTGTAGGTAAATCTAAGAATCCTTATGGTGATGGAAATTCAGCACAAAGAATAGTAAAAATTTTAGAAAAAATCAAACTTGATAATAAACTTATACAAAAAAGAATAAATTATGAATTATAAATTTAAAAAAGTTTTAGTTACAGGTGGTGCAGGCTGCATCGGCATCGCAGTTTGTAATGAATTAAAAAAAAGAAATATAAATGCTGTTCTCTTTGATGTTTATGAGCAAGTCAAAAATATTGAGAAAAAATTAGGAAAAGGCATCACGCCTTATTACGGTTCAATACTAGATATATCAAGTTTAAGAGAAGCAATCAAAGGATGTGACTCGATTATTCATTTAGCAGGATACCTGGGAGTAAGAAGAACTGAACTGAATAAATTAAGATGCTTAGAAATTAATATTGAAGGTACAAAAAATGTTCTTCAAGTTGCAGCGACTCATGGAATAAAAAAAATTATTTTTGCTTCATCATCGGAGGTTTATGGTGAACCACTTAAAAACCCAATTAAAGAAACAGATATTACACAAGGTAAGACAGTATACGCAATCAGTAAATTAGCTGGTGAAGAACTAATAAAGGCTTATGGAAGCGAATATAAAAATCTAAAATATTCAATATTAAGATACTTTAATACTTATGGTCCTAATCAAGTAGCTCAGTTTGTTATACCAAAGTTCATAAGGAATGTTTTAGAAAATAGATCACCAACAATTTATGGAGATGGGAGACAGCTAAGATCATATAATTTCTCGTCAGACTCTGCTAGAGCAACTGTAGATACTCTTTTAAGTAAAAAAACAAATAACATGACACTTAATATTGGAAATAGTTCAGAAATGATCTCATTAAAAGATCTTGCAGAGCTTATTATTGAAATATGTGGCAAAAAAGGGAAGGTAAAGGTAATTACTAAAAATTCTTTTAAAAATACTGATCGCACGAAAGATCGTGAAATATATGAAAGATATTGTTCAACTGAACTGGCAAAAAAATTAATAGGTTATAAGCCTCGAATATCCCTTAAAAAAGGTATTAAACTAGTTATTGATTCTGGTATTTTAATGCCAAATTGGGCAACCTCTGATCGTGACTACACTTTAGACGATTTTGTAAATCTCAAGAAATGAAAAAACGCAAATATCTTTTTTTTATTTCAAATGGTTTAGGAGAAATTGAATTTTTACTTCCCTATTTGTTTTGCATTAAGGATCAGCTTAGAAAAATAGATTTACTTTTTTTATTTGCAAATAAAAAATTACTTAATGAAGTAAAACAAGATGAAGTATGGAACAATTTATTAATAATATTAAACATTGAAGTGAAATATATTGAAGATTATGATTTTAATAATAATTACTTAATTAAAAGAATATTTCGTTTTATAACCCTACCATATAAATATTTAATACTATCTTATTTTTTGGCAATAAATAAAAACATATTAATTGAATATGGAATAGAAAGAAGTAAGATGTGTAATTACTCATCAGTATTTGCAAAGATATTTAAAAAAAATTTATTTGCCTTTCCTCATACAAGTAATGCAGACTTTTTACCAGATTTTAAAAATATACCACCAAATACTAAATTTAAAGATTACGAAAAATTAATAAGTATCGAAAAAAATTCCTTTTCATATAATTATTATATTTTAGGTTTCAAAAATCAAATACTAGTTGGAAATCCAAGAAAAAATAAAATATTTAAAAACTTTATCTCAAATTTTGAATTTTTGGAAAATCAATTTATCTTAATTTCAAGTTATAGATCTGTAAAACAATTCTTTGATCAATCTGTTAAAGAGCAACATTTCATAAACATATATAAATTAATAAGAAGACACTTTGGAAATATTAAAGTTCTTATCAAGTGTCACCCGAGAGAAAATACTAATGAAACTTTAGAAATAATTAATAAAAATAATTTCATAAATATTGAAATTACTAAGTCCAATTCTCTAATTTTAAGTAATCATGCACTTTGTACAATTGGTTTTACCACAAGTGGCACTTATAATTCTTTCTATTGTGGTAAACCAGCAATAAATTATTTTGAATATAGAAGAAAATTTGAGGAGTACACAAAAAACTCATTACAATATGAATTTTTAAAAATTAAAGTAGCAGAAGATAAATGTAGCTTAGAAGATTTCTTAATAAATTTAAAAGAGAATAAATATATTATACCTAATTTTTTTGAAGGTTACGATAATGAAATTATTTTTTTTGATAAAAAATATTCTTAAGTGATAGGAACAGTTTTTACAACTCTTTTGCTTTTTTGATTTAAATGTAATAACAGTGCTTCTAAATAGAATTTGTGGATCTCTGCTGAAACCTCAAGACTTGGCAATTCACATTTACCAGTTCTTATAAGGCTTTCAACGAGTTTTTTTGTCATTTTACTTTGCAGTTCAAATTTGCCTTTTAATACAGTTTTATTATTTTTAATTGCAATACCCTCAAATAAGCTTATCTCCCAGTCATTTATTTTTATTAGTATGTTGCTAATATTTTTTTTAGATCTTTTGCATAATACTCTAAGCTTTGATCCCTTGTCATAGTTTATTGAAATTTCACCTTCACTCTCCAAAAAACCTTTTCTTTTTGAGTTAAACCAATTTTTGTTTAGCTTACTAGTAGATATGTTTTTGATATTTTCTCCTGTCCACCATGACATGAAGTCTATGTAGTGAATTGAGTTACATAGGAGCCCCCAATTTGTCCCCTTAACAACACAAATATTTTTTTTTTTAATGAATTTTCTTTTATCCTATGAAACCATTTCATTGTTCGGTGAGGTGTGTTCACCCATGCCATTTGACTATTGAGAGTTTTTTTTATGCGAATCAAACTTGTAATATTTTGGGCTAATACTTTTTCTAATATCCAATATTTTATTTCATTTGTTTTTGCTAAATTATAAATTACTTTTTCTCTTTTTTTTGAAGTGGAAGCAATAATTGCTATTTCATAAAATATTTTTTTATTCGGAATTTTTTTTATAAACAAAACTTTATGCTTTTTCTTTTTAATATCTATTAAACTTTTTATCGCTCGCTTAGCCTTTTTAATTGCAATTGAGTTAATGTCGTACGCATGAATAATTAAACTTTGATTTACCTTTAAAAGGCCTTGCAAATATCTTATCCCAAGATTTCCTGTTCCAACCAATAAAATTTTATACGTCATAAATATATTTTAAATATTTTACACTCTTTTCATATTCCTCAATATTTACTAGTTTACTACTTCTGCCCCTCAATAGTTTGTATAATTCATTTACTAGTAAATATAGACCAGGCTTATAATCTTGGTCCTTTTTAGAAATAGAAAATTTTTTAAATGTCCTGGATGTAATTTTTTTCATACTTAAACTCTCTAATGGCTTCAATTCAAAAAATTCATTTTTTGTTGAAACATTAATTGCCCATGGGCCAGGTCTATTCCAGAGAGCATTATAAATTACAATATCAGATGAGGAAAAATGAAATGCTGCAGAAACAAAATTTCTACTGGTACTTTTCCAAGGAATTGATTTAGTCATTTTTATCAATTTCCCTCGGGCAAATATATTAATTAAATCAATTAAGTGAATTGAATTACAGTACATCCAATTACTGTATATTTTTTTAGCTTTGCCTGAACTTTTAAGAAAATTGATATTTTCCTGATCTGAGATTGTTATGATTCGCCTACCATTATTTCCTCTTAATAAATTTTGTAAGTACTTCACACTGCTATATTCTCGCCTGTTAAATGCTATAAACGTAGACTTATTATGATTTGAGTATATTTTTTTGAGTTTTTTAAACTCCAAATAATTTAATCCAAAGGGTTTTTCAAATAATTTAATTGACCGAAATTTGACAAGCATTTTAGCAACTTTAAAAGTTGAGTCTTGTGATACCGCAACAATAGTAGCATCAATATGGCAGTACTTATATAAGTCTGAAATATTTTTATAAAATTCGATGTCGCTGTATTTAATTTTAAGTTTTTTTTTATTTCTATCGCCCCTGGATACTATTCCTATTATCTTCAAATTTTGAAAATTTTTAATTACTTTCACATATTCAAGTGCCATTTTGCCAGCACCAATTATTGCAATATTATATATTTTGGAATTAGACATAATCTCCAGTATTTTCCAACTTTCCAACATGCGTATAGCTTTGGCTCAAATTTTTCAACTTTTCTTTTACAGTATTATTTCCAAAAGTATGCCACTGGTTTTGTCTCAATCTATTATAAATTTTATTTTTTAAACTTAATCCATTTAGGTCTCTCCAAGAAAGTAAAAACTCGTTATGTGTTAAAAATTCATAAGGATGTAAATAAATTTGAGGCAGGTGACCATTAATAGCTGTTAGTTCAAGAGTTTTTTTAGTTGAACTATTGGAGAATAATTTAAAACTTGTTCCCCCTGATCTTATTTGGAATTTATTAAATATTATCGGTCTGGAAAAAATAAATATTTCCCTAAAATCATTCTTTTCAAATAAATATTTCTTTTCGATTTTCATCGTATCATATGACTTGTTAGTAACAAAACTAGAGTCATATTTAAAATTATTCATAATAATCTTGTAAGCCCACTTATTAGAAGGTTTTATTGAAAATGATGGCGCTCTAAATCCAAGAGGTATTTTTCCTGAAACTTTCTCAATAATGTTTACCGCTTTTTTTAAATTATACTCAAATTCATTTGAAGTTTGCTTATATATAATATCATGATGATAATAATGTGATGAAATTTCGTTTCCATCTGAGATAATTTGTTTAACTAGGTCTTTAGCATTTTCTACTACAATTCCTGTAACAAAAAAAGTTAAGGTTTTATTTTCAAAATATTTATTAATTAAATTTTTTATAAATATATAACTCTTTTCTAATTGATTGATCCTAAGATTTTTCTCACTGATGCCAAGCGATCTAGCATAATCATAACTAAAATCCTCAAAATCAATTGATAGTACAAATGGTTGTTTTTTTTTCAATTAAAACTCTAAACTATTTTATTGTATTTCATATACCACTCTACAAAATACTTAATTCCTGATTTAATATTCACTTTAGGTATATAATTAATTTTGTACTTTTCTATTTTTACATCAGCTAAAGTTTTAAGTACATCACCAGGTGCTTTTTTAGAATGTTTAATTTTAGCTTTTTTGCCAATCTCATTTTCTAAATATTTTAGTAAGGTTAAAGTCGATATACTTTTTTTATTTCCTAAATTAAAGACTTGATGAGGTACTTCTTTTTTTTTGAATTTATAATGGATTGAATTTATTATTCCATCTACAACATCATCTATGTATGTATAGTCTCTAAAATTTTTTCCATTATTATAGAGTGATATTATTTTGTTTTTAAATATTGCATCTGTAAAACCATAAACAGCCATATCTGGTCTACCCCATGGTCCATAAACAGTAAAAAATCTAAGACCAATTGCTTTAATCCCGTATAAATAGCTATAACTATACGCCATTAACTCATTAGCTTTTTTTGTTGCCGCATAAATTGAAACAGGGGTGTCAGTTACATCATTTATCGAGTAAGGTAATTTTTTATTACTGCCGTAAACTGAGCTAGATGAAGCATAAACTAATTTATTAACATTATAAATCTTTGATAATTCTAAAATATTCGCAAATCCAACTATATTTGAACTTACATGATTATCTGGAAAATCAATCGAGTTTCTTACTCCAACTTCTGCCGCTAAATTAATTATTAAATCAAATTTGTTCTTATTAAATATTGTTCTTAACTTCTTAAATTTGCTCACATCTAATTTATAAAAGCTAAAATTTTTAAATTGTTTCAACTCGTTCAAACGGTGCTTTTTGTATTTTACGGAATAAAAATTATTAAGAATATCAATTCCAACGATTATATTACCTTTATTTAAAAGTTTTTTTGTAACATGATAACCAATAAAACCCGCACATCCCGTGACTAGAATTTTCATAAATTTATTTTTAATTTTTTGTCAATATTATATATTTTCATCTAGCGGTATTATCTTCAAAAAAAATTATTAAATATTTTTAATTACTTATCTGTTTGTATAACATATTCTCAGAAGTGGTAAATAATTAAAAAGCAATGATCAATCTAATAATAACAACATACAATAGACCAAATTATTTAAAAAGAATGCTTAAGTATTTTACTGCATTCAATCAAAGCGAATTAAATAAATTTAAAATTTATATTTTAGATAGTTCGGAAAATGAATCCAAAGATCATGAGCTAAAAACATTGATTAGTGAGATTGCTGAGAAATACATAAAATATGATCAAAGTATTTTTGTTGTACAGAAGATTGCTGGTTGTTTAAAGTATTTGCAAAGTGGTTATTCAATCCTTTTAGCGGATGATGATTTAATTGATTTAAAAAGATATATTAATTATTGTAAATTTCTAAACGAGAATGAAAACTATTCTTGTGTAACAGGAATTAGTACTCATGATAATTTTAAACATGATCTATATTTTAGAAATCTCGATCAAATAATAAAAAAAAACTCTATAGAGGATAAATTTTATAAAGATAGAGTAATCAAATATACAAGTCAGAAAGATGTTGGGAATCCTTTTTATGGAGTTATAAGAACAGAATTATTCGTAAAAATATGGAGTTTAATGTCCTCATTTGTAAAATTTTGGTATTATCCTGAAATTATTTATAATATTTCAATTCTTTTAGATGGAAAATTGAAAGTACAAGACAGTCTAGCAGGTATAAGAAATTACAATACTTCATTATTTAATGATTACAGTTCACTCTCAATTTTCAATTACGAAAGAAATCAAAAGTCAGTTTTATTATTTTCAGAAATAAAATCTGATATTGATAAAGAATTTTTACTTGATCAGTTAGACGAATTAAAAGCATCTTTATCAGAAAAAATTAGAAAATTTCCGTATCCTGACACTAAGTATTTGTTAGCTAAAATAATCTTTTCATTTATTGATAAAAGATATTATTATCAAAAAGTTGATAGTCAAAGTTATAAATTTTATAAAAATGTAAATATTTTTTATAAAGAAAATAAATTAGATAGTAGGGAAATAAATGTATCTAGAAAATCTTATAAAAGATGGATTTACTGAATGAAACGCATACTCATTGTTGGAAACTTAGGATATGTTGGACCTGTGTTGGTTAAGCATTTAGTTAGTAAAAAGTTTATCGTAGACGGTCTAGACACTGGTTTTTTTTTATCAAATTTAACAACAAATGACTCTTCTGAGGTTTTTCTTAGAAAGCAAATTTTTAAAGATGTGAGAAACATAGAAAAAAATGATTTAATAGGCTATGACGGTTTAATTTACTTGGCTGCAATTTCAAATGACCCAATGGGTCAAGCTTTTAAAAATCAAACCATGGATATTAATTTTAAATCCGCGGTCGCAGTAGCTAAATTATCTAAAAAAGTAGGTGTCAAGTCATTCTTATTCGCTTCAAGTTGTAGTGTTTATGGAGATTCTGATCAAGAGATTAAAAGTGAAAGTTCTTCATTAAATCCTCTAACAACCTATGCAGAAAGTAAAATTCTTGCAGAAAGAAAACTATCAATCTTGGCTGATAGTAATTTTTCTATAACTTGTTTACGATTCGCAACTGCATGTGGCACAAGTGAAAGAGCAAGACTCGATTTAGTTGTTAATGATTTTGTTGCGAATTCGTTTATTAACAAATCAATTAAATTATTAAGTATGGGGGACTCACATAGGCCATTTATATCTGTTAGCGATATGTGTCGAGCCTTTGAATGGGCTTTAAAAAGATCATCTTTTAATGGTGGTGTCTTTTGTACCTTAAATGTAGGTAATAAAAATTTAAATATGACTATTATTGAATTAGCAAATAAGATTAGTGGACTAACAGGTTCTAAAGTCTCTGTTTCAGAAGATGCACAACCAGACAAAAGAAGTTATCGTGTTTCCTATAAAAAATTTTATAGCTTAGCCAAAGATTATTTACCAAAAGACAGTATGAATTCTATAACGAAAAAATTACTATTATTATATAGTGAAAATGACTTTATAACAAAAGATTTTAGAAACTCAGACTATATTCGATTAAAATTTTTAAACAAATTAGTTTTTAAAAAATTAATTAACAAAAATTTATATTGGAACAAAAGGTAATTATATTTATGAAAGTTGTTATATTAGCAGGGGGTTTAGGTACTAGATTAACTGAAGAGACAATTACGAAACCAAAACCTATGGTTGAAATCGGTAGCATGCCAATCCTTTTACATATAATGAAATACTATATGAAATTTGGATACAATGATTTCGTAATTCTTGCAGGATATAAACAAGAAATAATTAAAAATTTTTTTGTTAATTATAACATGTATAAAAATGACATTGTTTATGACTCAAGTACAAATAAAATTTATCATTTAACAAAAAATAAAAGTAATTTTAAAGTTACGATTCTTCATACTGGAGATCACTCAAACACTGGTGGTAGACTATTGCGTGCTAAACATATTTTAAAAAAAGAAAAAAATTTTCTCATGACCTATGGTGATGGTCTTTCTGATGTAAATATTAAAAAATTGATTGAGTGCCACAAAAAAAATAAAAAAATTTGCACTTTAACAGCTGTGAGTCCATCAGGAAAATTTGGTGATCTAGTCTTAAAAGATAATCTTGTAACGAAATTTAACGAAAAACCTGTAGGAGGTAAAAATTGGGTGAATGGAGGATATTTTGTAATAAGTAACAATATATTCAAATATTTGAAGGATGATCAAACTGTATTTGAGTCAGACTCACTTGCAAAATTAGCTTCTCATAAACAACTTACTTTTTACAAACATGAGGGGTTTTGGAAGCCAATGGATACAATTAATGACAAAATTCAACTTGATGAAATGATAAAAAATAATAATGCACCTTGGTTAATTTAAGGCAATTTCATGAAAATAAAAAAAACAGCCCAAGAAGGGGTGTATAAAATTAGTTATTTTAAATTTTCAGACATGAGGGGATTTTTTACAAAAATTTACTCAAGTAAAAATTTTAAAAAATTTAATGTAAAACAAGTAAATATATCAAAATCTATAAAAAAAGGCACATTTCGAGGTCTTCATTTTCAAAAAGGCAAGCATGCTGAGCAAAAAATTATTTTCTGTTTACAAGGTAAAATAATTGATTTTATCGTTGATTTAAATAAAAAATCAAAAACCTATCTGAAAGTATTTAAATATGAAATTGACTCAAAAAAAAATAACGGATTACTTATTTCCAATTCGTATGCGCATGGATTTCTGACATTAGAAAAAAATACAACAGTAGTATATCTTCATGACAGAGAATATCATAAAGAGAGTGAAGGCTGTATAAGATTTAATGACCCGCTTTTAAACATAGAATTTCCTATTAAAATATCCATTATAAGTGATAGAGATTTAAATTGTCCAGATTTTAAAAAATAGCCTATGAATTGTCGTCATTGTAAAAAAAAAATAAATAGAAGTTTTTTGGATCTTGGCAATCAACCTCTTGCTAATTCATTAATTTCGCCAGCGGTAAGAGCTTTCAAGGAACCAAAATTTCCACTTAAAGTTTTTTATTGTGACAAATGTTTTCTTGTCCAAATTGAAAAAGTTGTTCATCAAAAAAAAATATTTAATAAAACATATCCGTACTTTAGTTCATATTCATCTAGTTGGTTGAAACATGTAGAGAATTATTCAAATAAGATGATAAAAGCGGAAAATTTAAATAAAAATTCATTTGTAATCGAAATAGCATCAAATGACGGTTATCTTCTTCAAAATTTTAAAAATAAAAAAATACCTTGCTTAGGTATTGAGCCTACTAAAAATACTGCTTTAATTGCAAAATCAAAAGGTATTGAAACTATTTCAAAATTCTTTTCTTCTAAATTAGCAATTAAGGTTATTCAAAAATATCGACACCCAAATCTTATAATATGCAAGAATGTTCTCGCGCATGTACCAAACTTAAATGATTTTATATTAGGGTTAAAAAAACTTACAAATAAAAATACAATTATTACAATCGAATTCCCTCACCTTTTGAAGTTAATTAAAAATTTTCAATATGATACTATTTATCATGAGCACTTCTGTTATTTTTCTCTTATATCCTTAGAAGGTATTTTTAAAAAATTTAATTTAAAAATATTTGATGTTGAAGAAGTTGAAACTCACGGAGGTTCACTAAGGATATTTGCTTGTGATAACCAAGCATTAAAAAAAAGAACAAAAAATGTTGATCAAATAATTATGAATGAGAAAAATTATGGAATTACTGATAAAAAGCTATATTCGAACTTTGCAAAAAATGTTATGCAGAACAAAAAAAGTATTTTAAATTTTTTTGCTGATTGTCATAAAAAATCTAAAACAGTTGTAGCATATGGTGCTGCTGCTAAAGGAAATACAATGTTAAATTATTGTAAAATAACATCTAAACACGTAAAGCAAATATTTGATCTATCACCTCATAAGCAAAATATGTTGATGCCAGGTTCAAAAATAAAAATAAGTAACCCTAAAGACATTAAACTATTTAGACCTGATTTTATATTGATACTTCCTTGGAATTTAAAAAAAGAACTTTCTAGTCAGCTAAGAAATTATAAAAAACAAGGTGCAAAATTTGTAACTTTTATACCTAAACTAAATATATTTTAGTTCTTTTTTTTTAATAAATATGAGTCAAAATTTTGCGTAATACCAAGTTTTTTATTAAACTCATTATTTGTTGAAAATTTTTTGTTCTTTTTTAAAAATTCTCTCATTGCAGTCATAGGATTATTACCTTTATTAGTTTCTTGGCGAACTTTAGAAGTTGTTAAATAATTGAAAAAATTTTTGGGATAAAATTCTTCAAACGTATCTTCAACCACAAGATATTGATTTTTTGTTACTAATTGTGAGTATACCTCTAATTCACTAAGAACATGATCATGCGAATGTGCAGAATCTAAGATAACCATAACGGTTTTGTTCTTACATATTTTTTTAAGCTTTGAGATAAGCCGCGGATCTGTCGAAGAAGATTGCAGTAATTCAATATTTTTTTTATAAAAAATACTATTTTTAATTAATTTTAAATTATGCTTTCTTATCTCGATATCAATACCAATCACCTTAGCATTTTTTTTAATCATATTTAAAAGTGAAGCAATAAATATAATACTTCCACCATGCGCTATACCAGTTTCAATGACTATATCAGGTTTAGTAGTCCATATTATCTCTTGTAGAGCGATAATATCATTAGGATATTTAATTATAGGAAAACCTAGCCAGGTAAAGTTATAAACATATCTGTACTTTTCTGCATAAATCATCCAGTCAAGTGACTTTTTTTTGAATTCGTCATCCTTCTTAAGTTTATTTATCATTCTTAACTTTGTTTGATAAAACCTATTCAGTTCACTATTTTTATAATTTTTCATAATAACTTCCGATAATAAATTGCTTATTTCTAACATAACTCACCTTACTATTTTCCTGATATTGTGAAGCGAGCATAATTCTAAAGTCAAAACTTACTCTAGTATAATTTTCTGTGTTAATTTCAGTACCGTGCTTAAGTAAAGAATTAAAAATTAAAATTTCACCATAATTTAATTCAATAGGTTTATAGTTTTCTGACATATAATCATCTTCAATGTACAATGAAGTTGTTTTCTGTACGTTAACTAAAGGTAACCAGAAATTTATTTCTTCAATACTGTGTCCATAATCACTATCTCGATGATAAGTTCCGGTAGATACGTTTCCAGGCAGGTGAACTCTTATCGTTGGTTTTTTTTGATAAACTATTTCATCCTTGAATAAATTATCTTTAAGGTCATTAATTAATGACCTGTATATTTTCATAAAAGTATTTTCTTTTATAAATTTATTTTCTAATCTACGATCAAAGCTATCAAACTCATCGTCAATATTGTAAAAAAACTCGCAGTAAGGCTGTTTTGAGTCGTCACCAGTTTTTAGAATCTCTTGAGGAATTAAATCCTGTATTTTAGTTTTGTGAAGTTCATCAATACCTAAACCACAATTTTTGATAGAAAAATTATTAAAAATTTCTCTAAACGGAAATTTCTTTGTATCAAATTTGTATTTACTTATTTTATTTTTACTTAGCATTAAAATATTTATTTATCAGTTTGGAAACATAAATGATTTCTTTTTCAGAAATATTGCCTGAACATGGAAGGCATAACCCGTAATTCGAATCCGAATAAGCAATAATATTTTTTTTATTTTTAAATTTCTTAAATAAGGGAGTTGAGCTCAATGGATAGAAAAAGGGTCTACAGTCCGCTCCATTTTTTCTTAGGTATTTAACGAGATCTTCCTTCTTTATATTACAATCTTTTTTCCATACAATATAAGGAAGCCAGTAATTGTTTTCTCTTTCTTTAAAAGAAGGGTTCATTTTAAAATTATTATTTTTATCGATATACTTTTGGTATGTTTTAAAAACGCTTTTTCTTTGTTTTATAAATTTTTTTAGCTGATCTATCTGTGAAGAGCCTAAAGCAGCCAAGATATTACTCATTTTATATTTATAACCCAGTGTTTCAGGCCAAAAATATTTTTTACTTCTACCAGGATCTAGCCCGTGGTTTGACAATATTTGAATTTTTTTATAAATTTGAGCATTGTTTGTAGTAATCATCCCACCTTCTCCTGTTACAGTTATTTTAGTTCCATTAAAACTGTAAACAGCTATATCACCAAATGATCCTAAGTTCTTTCCGGAAAATTTAGCACCAAGAGACTCAGCTACATCTTCAATAAGCACAATTTTATTTTTTAATGCAATTTCTTTGATTTTTATCATATTGGGGACATTACCATATAGCCCGACACAAATAATTGCCTTGGTTTTTTTGGTTATTAGTCGTGAAATTGATTTATAACAGATGCAATAATCATCTTCATTCACATCAGCAAAAACAGGATTAGCATTGAGAAATAGTATTGGGCTTACTGATGATACCCATGTAAGTTCTGGTACTATTACTTCATCACCTTTTTTTATTCCTAAAGCAGCTAAAGCTAAATGTAGTGCTCCAGTACAGCTGCTAGTAGCAACAGCATGTTTACTGCTTGAGTATTTTTTGAACTTATTTTCTAGCTCCCAAACATATTTCTGATAATTACCATACCATCCATCTTTTACAGCAGTAGTAATTTTTTTTATATCTTTGCTTGTTATAATTGGTCCTTGTGACGAAATTTGCATTTTTTTCTTTTTTTATAATTGTGAACTTATATAAATATTATCCTAAATAAACAATTAAATTAAACCTTGTTGTAATATTTATATCACAATTTATGATTCAGGTTGAATACACTAAATGCAAAAAAAGATACTCATAACAGGGATATCGGGATTTATTGGTAAAGAAATTGCCAGTCAATTAGTTAACTCAAATTATGAAATACACGGTCTATCTAGGTCTATTAAAAGTAATAGTAGCTATTTTCACCACACGATTGACTTAGACGATCATTCTAAAATTAGTCAACTTTTGTCAAATATAAAACCAGAATATATTATTCATACTGCATGGTATAATGAACACAATAAGTATTGGGACTCCCCTGAAAATATTAATTCGTTAAAAAATTCTATAAACCTTTATGAAAATTTTTTGAAAAATAGAGGCAAGAAAATTATATTCCTGGGAACTTCTGATGAATATTCAAATCAAAAAAATAAGTGTCATGAAAAAAAATCAATAATATCACCATCAAATTTATATTCTTCATCAAAACATTTGCTTCATCAATACGTTCAGCAAAAATATATAAATAATAAGATACCATTTAATTGGCTCAGAATTTTTTATCCAGTGGGTAGGGGTGAAAAAAAACAAAGGTTAATACCTCACCTGATTTCAGAATTAAAAAATAAAAAAACCCCATATATAAACAATCCAAATTATACAAAAGATCTTATTCATATTGAAGATTGTGCAGCAGCGATTATAAAATGTATGAACTCTGACTATATAGGAGCTGTAAATATTGGCTCTGGAAAAGGGATAAAATTATCTACGATTAAAAATTATATTATCAAAGAATTAGGATATGGTAAGATTCTCATAAATAACAAAAAAAACGTCTCAAATGATATTAAAAACTATTTAGTATCAAATGACTCGATTTTAAAAAATAAAATTAGATATAAAATAAAACATTCTCATAAATCAATTATTAAACATTGTTGCAATCTTTAAAGTGAAACTGAATATAAATATAGAGGGAAAAAATATTTTATTAAAGCCCCTAGGAGTTAGAGATATAAAAGACACTTATGTTAGTTCACTTAATAATTATAATATTGTCAAATATACTGAAGCAAGACATAAAAAATGGACACATGAAAGTGTTAAAAAAAATATATTTATATCTAAAAAGAATAAAATTCCATTTCTAGGCATATTTTTAAAAAAAAATAAAATGCATATTGGTAGTATTAGGCTGCCTGGTTTTGATAAATACAATAAAAAAATATTATTAGGTATCATGGTTTTTAATAATGAGTTTAGAAAGAAAGGATACGGAATTGAGGCATTAAATTTAATTTCTGATTATCTTCTTAATCAACAAAATATAAATAAAATTATCGCCGATTATTGTACTAAGAATATTGCATCAAAAAAACTATTCACAAGATGTAAATACAAAAAAGAGGGTAGATTAAAAAAAAATATTTTTGTCGACGGAAAATTTGAAGACTCAATAATTGTATCGAGGCTTAAAAAATGAATTTAGTAGCACTGCTTAAGAATACAAATAAACTATTGATCTCAAATTATAAAAAAAATTATTTTTTACTAATAGCATTTATGATTGCAAGTAATTTAATACAAGTTTTTAGTTTTTTATCAGTACTGCCTTTTATAACTTATTTAGTAGATAAAAATGCTTCTAATCCTCTTGCCCAAATAGTAATTGCAAATAATATAGTGGTCGAAGATAGCTTAATCTATTTTCTTGCTTTTTTCTCAATTGCATTTTTAGTTATTGGATCTGTAATCTCAATTATTTGTATATTTCTAGAAAAAAAATTTGGATATACCTTCTTATCTGAAACTAAAAGGAGACTATTTAAATTTTACTTAGATAAAGATTATTCTTTTTTTTTAAGGGAAAATATATCTGATATTACGTCAACATTAATTAATGATGTTGAAAGATTAGGCGTAAATATTGTTTTACCATTCTTGAGAATGGTATCATCTGTTATCATCATCATAATTTTCCTGCTCACATTACTATTCCTATATCCTAAAATCACATTAGCAATGTTAATACTATTTCCTTCAATTTATTTGATTATCTTTTTTTTGGTAAAAGAAAAATTAAAATTAAATTCAATAACCATATTTGATAAATATCATAAATCAGTAAGAAATATATTAGAAACTTTTCCTCTTATAAAAGAAATTAAACTTTATAGAAAAGAGGCCTTCTATCAAAATTTATTTTCTAATAATGTTATTTCACTAGGTAATACACATGCTTCTAATCAAATAATTGCTGAAGTACCAAAGTTTATTACTGAAACAATTGGTTTCGTAATCATCATTTTATTTTGTTTGATATCAATGAGTATCACAGAAAATTTTAATACAATAATTCCAGCTATATCTATGTTTGTTATAATTGGTTATAAGACTTTACCTTCTATTCAGCTAATATTCAACTGCATCTCGTCTATAAAGGGAAACGAATCAGCTTTGTCTAGTATTCATAATAAAGCAAGTTTCCTTTTTTCACCTTTAGTCAATAATGAAAAAAAAGAGACTGTTTTCAAAGAAAATTGCAAATTTGAAAGTCGGATTAAATTATCAAATGTATCTTTTAGCTATAACAACGAGGAAACAGAAATTTTAAAAGATTTAAATATAATTATTAATAAAAATACAGTTGTTGGCATAAATGGACCTAGTGGGTCTGGAAAGTCATCTCTTGTGAATGTTTTAATTGGTTTACTTAAAGCAGATCATGGCAAGTTCTACATAGATAATACAGAATATTCCTCTGAAGATTATTTTAAACATTCATTTTTAAATAAAATAACCGCATATGTGCCACAAAGTACTTTTTTTATGGACGATACAATTGCTAAAAATATTGCTCTTGGGGATGTAAGTCCAAACAAAAATAAAATTTCAGAGATATTAAAAAGATTAGGTATATATGACTTCGTTAATAACCTTCCAAATGCTGAAGAGACATTAATAGGCGAGAACGCTGTTAGATTAAGTGGTGGGCAGAAACAAAGATTAGCAATTGCGAGAGCATTATATCGTGAGCCTGAAATAATCATATTTGATGAGTCAACTTCAAGCTTAGATATGTTTAATCAAGATTTAATTTTGAGAGTAGTATCAGATCTTAAAAAAACTAAAACAATCATTTTTGTATCTCATTCTGAGCAAGTGGCGAATTATTGTGATCACGTCTATAGTTTTGAAAAAAATAAAAATTCGTTTATTAAAACCAAATGAGTAAGAATCCTAATTTCAATTTTGGACAAAACTGGGCAGATTACCTGTTACAAGTAAATGATGATGATATCGATAATGCAATTATTGATTTAAAAAATATTCTTGGCGATGATTTCATTAGAGATAAATCTTTTATCGATATTGGTTGTGGTTCAGGAATTCATTCTTTAGCTGCTTTAAAGTTGGGTGCAAAAACAATAAGGTGTATAGATATTGACAAAAAAAATACTGAAAATACAAATAAGATTCTGAGTCAATATTGGAAAAAAAATAATTTTCAAATAGAACAATTAGATATTTTGAAAAATAATAATTTCACCCAAAAATATGATATTGTTTATTCTTGGGGGGTTCTACATCATACAGGTGATTTGAAGAAAGCCATTAATATAACTTCCAAACTTTGTAATACAAACAGTACATTATTTCTCGCTCTATATGAGAAAACAATCTATTGTGAATACTGGAAAAAAATAAAGCGATTTTATAATGAATCTAATAGCTTTATAAAAAAGTTAATGTACACAACTTATAATATTATAAAGATATTTGGCATATGCGTTGCCCTCAAAAATCCAATTACTTACATTAAAAACTATCGATCAAATAGAGGAATGAATTTTTGGTATGATACAAAAGATTGGCTTGGTGGGTATCCGTATGAATCAATTAACAAGCCTGAAGTAATCGATTTATTAGGAGATGAATTCGAACTTAAATATTTCAAAAAAGCTCCAACGGGGGTTTTTAGATCAGTGTTTGGCACAGGCTGCTCAATTTATGTTTTTTATAAAGTGTGATGGTGCGATTAATGAAAAATAAATTAGTTGTTTATAATCCACATTTTTCATTGTTTGGAACAAACTTATTAAGTATAATTACTGGAAAGCCACCAGTGGATGATAAAATAAGTTTTATCAAAGAAATTCTTACTGAAAGTAAAATATTTGTTTATTTAGATGAGTATTACAATCACTCATCAATATCTTTGTTAAATAAAATTCCATTCAAATTTATAAGAAAAATAATTAATATAATAGAATTTTACTTTTGGACTAGATATTACAATATAAAGTTTTCAAGAGTTAAAATTCTCAAAAAAATAGAATTTATCTCTGAAGATGATCTTATATTATTTTGTGTACATAAAATTCATAAAAATAATAAATTAAAAAATTCAAATGCTAAAAAATTAGTCTATGCAAGTCACTACTTTTATGATGCAAAAAACAGAGCAAACATTTTATCTAAAATTAATAATATTACTTATATTTCAGAATCTAATCTATCTATAAAGTCAAACTTCTTTAAGTCCTTATACGGCGATAAAACTGAAACTTATATCATTCCATTTCAAGTAAAAGATAGATTTAAAAATTATTTAGATTGGTATGCAAGGAGTAATAAGTGCCTAGCACTTGGGACAACTCATAAATTAGATTATAATAAGCAAACTAAAGATTTTATAGATTACTTTAAAAATTACTCCTGGCATTTTATGAGAGAAGAGCTTTACAAAAATAAAAATTATTTAAATGAAATTATGAATATAAAGATTGAAAGATTTGATGAGGGACTTAAAACAAGTAGTAATCGGTATATATCGTATATTCAAAATTTATTTTTTGTTGGCAAACAAAATAAATATATGTCATTTGATATAGTCAAAACTTTTAATAATCACAAAATGTTTATAGCGCCTGAAGAAAGGGCTTTTTTACCATCAATAAACTTTGTTGAAGGAATTGCTTGTGGCTGTGCTTATATTGGGCTTCACTCAGACATTTACAAAGATATTGGTCTGCAACCAGGTATTCATTACATAGATTATGACGGTTCGTTGAAAGATTTAAAATATAAAATAAGATACTATCAAGATAATGACGACGAATTAAGACTTATTAGTCGGAATGGCTATAATTTTATAAAATCAATTGCCTCAAAAGAAATCGTTAAAAAATTATTTTTAAAAGATGTTGAATTTTATTTCAAAAATAATACTTTGAAATCTTCTTTCCAAGATTCATAGCAGTACATATAAATATTATGAAAAAAATCTCGAAACTATGTATCGGTCCAATGAGTCTTCCTGTAATAGACTCAATTTGTGATTATGCAAATAAATACAATAAGTCATTAATGCTTATTGCATCCAGAAATCAAATTGAATGTAAGGAATTAGGTGGAGGATATGTAAATAACTTTAACACAGACGAATACGTAAAATACGTTAAGATCAAAGACAAAAATAATAAGGTTGCTCTTTGTCGTGATCATACTGGACCATATCTTTCTGACTCTGAAAAATCAAATTCATTAAAAGACTCTCTAAAAAAAACTAAAATCAGTATTCAAAACGACATTAGGGCTGGTTTTGACTTTATTCATATTGATACATCAATGTGTAAAAGAAAATATGAAATTGCTGAGGAATTAATTGATTATGCTTTAGAGAAAGCTAATAGCCTTAGAAAAAAAATCTTTTTTGAGTTTGGAACCGAAGAACATGGAGTAGAAGTAGCATATTCAAAGTTTAAAGAAGATATAAATTTTGCATCAAGATTTAAAGAAATAAAATTTGTGGTTGGACAAACTGGTTCCTTATGTAAAGAAATCTATCAAGTTGGTGGGTATAACTTTTCAATGGTAAAGAAAATGGTTACTTTAGCAGCAAAAAAAAATATTCTATTAAAAGAACATAATGGAGATTATTTATCTAAGAGTGATTTACTATTAAGAAAAAAATCGCAGCTTGGTTCATTGAATGTAGCTCCTCAATTTGGAGTGGAACATACTAAAACAATTCATTATTTAAGTAATATTTATGATGAGATAAATATATTTGAAAAGTTTTTTAAATATGTGATTAGTAAAAATAAATGGAAAAAATGGGCATATGGAAAAACACCAAATCAGGTTAAATTTTTATGCTCGGCTCATTATTTCTTTGAAACTGAAGAATATAAAAACTTAGTTTATAGACTAGAAAAAAAAGTAAATATTAATCTAAAAATAAAGAATAATATTGAAAATTTAATAAATCATTATTACCAAAATCTATGATTACTGTACTCATACCTACGGCAGGCGTTGGCTCGAGGTTGGGTACTATCACTGATAATTTTAATAAAGCATTAATTCCTATTGGAAAAAAACCGTCAATTTCTTATATTATTGATTATTATCCGAAAGATACTAAATTTATAATCGCTCTAGGCTTTAGGGGAAATGATGTTAGAGAATTTCTTGAACTTGCATATCCAGATTTAGATATCACCTTTGTTGAAATTGAGAATTATAATGGAGAAGGTTCAGGACTTGGATTGACTTTAAAGTCATGTGAACCTTTTATAAATAGCTCTTTTTTTTTCCATGCAAATGATACAATTATTACTGATAAGTTTGATTGGTCCTGTTTTCATAAAAATACCTTATTTTTAAATGATATATACATTGATCCAAAATCTTATGTTACGGCAAGTATAAATAGAAAAGATGCGTCCGTTGAAAAGTTATATCCAAAGACTTTAGAAAGTATTGATAATCCTCTTAGTTATATAGGAATTGCATATATTGAAGATTATTTAGATTTTAAAAAAAAATTAAAAGAACTTGATCTAGGTCTTACGGAGTCAGATTATTTTATCAATTATTGTAATCATAATGAATTACAGTTTATAAATACTAAGAGTTGGTATGATATTGGGGACATTGAAAAATATAGAATAGCAATTTCTGAATTATCCAATTTTGATAATCTTCTCAAGGAGGATGAAACTATTTATTTTATAGATGATAAAGTAATTAAATTTTTTAAAGATAAAACAATTATTACAGATAGAATTAAGAGAGCTAAAGTTCTAAAAGGGCTTGTTCCAAAATTAGTTGACACAAGAAAAAATTTTTATTCCTACGATTATGTACCAGGAGTTCTTATGTCAGAATTACCAGAAATTGAAACTGAAATGGAAAAATTTCTGATATGGTCAAAGAATAATCTATGGAAAGAAAAAAAATTAGATAAGGTAGAATTAAAAAAATTCGAAAAAGTCTGTCACAATTTCTATTATGAAAAAACTTTATCTAGAATTAATAAATTTTTTGATAAGTTTGAAATAAAAGATAAAGAGTATGTTATAAATGGACATAAACAAAAAAAATTCGAGCATATTATTAGAAATATTGAATGGGAGATAATAACTAAAACAATACCCACAGGATTCCATGGAGATCTTCATTTTGAGAATATATTAAAAACTGGTTCAGGTTATTCATTGTTAGACTGGCGTCAGAATTTTGGGGGTCTGATTGATTACGGCGATATGTACTATGATTTGGCTAAACTTAATCATGGCCTAATTATTAGTCACAGCATAATAAAAGAAAAACTTTTTAATATTACAATACAGGGAAAACAAATATATTTTGATTTTAATAGAAAAAATAATTTAATGAAAGCTCAAGTAAAATTTAATCAATTTTTAGAAAAAAATAATTTATCAAAGTATAAGGTTGATATTTTGACTAATTTAATTTTTTTAAATATAGCAGCTCTTCATACTTATCCTTATAGCATTTTTCTGTATTTTTTAGGTATCTTTGGATTAAATGAGGCAATATTGAGTAACAAAGAATATGAGTAGTTTAAGAATAAATAAGCCATGGGGATATGAAGAATTAGTTTACAACGAAAAGTATGTAGTAAAAAAATTATTTATGAAAAATGGATGTAGATGTAGTTTACAATACCATAATAAAAAAACTGAAACAATAATAGTTTTAAAAGGTACACTTACTGTAGAGTTAGAAGAAAAAATTATTAAACTTTCTGAATTTGAAAGTATTACTATTTTGCCGCTGCAGAAGCATAGAATGTCAGCTTTGAATAATGATTGCCTTTATTTAGAAGCATCAACAACTGAATTAGATGATGTTATAAGGCTAGAAGATGATTATCAGAGAATCTAATGTGTGGCATAACTGGATTTGTTGATTGTAATGATAAAATAAAAGATAAGAGTGAAATTATAGATTCGATGATGAATGCAATTAATCATCGAGGTCCCGATAGTCAAGGTTTCTGGAAAAGTAATGATTTAAAGTTATTTCTTGGACATTTAAGATTGTCGATAATTGATTTATCATCAGGAGGTCATCAACCGATGCACTCTCATTCTGATAGATATGTTATCTCCTACAATGGTGAAATATATAATTATAGACAAATAAAGAATGAACTTAAAAGTTTAAATGTAAATTTTAAATCAAGTTCTGATACGGAGGTAATTCTTGCCGCCATAGATACATGGGGCATTAATGAGTCAATTTTAAAATTTGAAGGAATGTTTGCTATTTCCCTTTATGACAAAAGAAATAAAAATCTCTATTTAATAAGGGATAGAATAGGCGAAAAGCCACTATACTACGGTTATGAAAATGAAGTTTTTTATTTTTCTTCTGAAATCAAATCTTTTTTTCAATTACCCAATTTTGATACTACCTTATCAAATAACGGATTGAATGATTTTATTAATTTCTCATTTATTCCACATCATTCAACAATTTTCAAAAATGTACATGTTTTAAAAGCTGGGTCGATATTAAAAATAAATGTGTCCTCAGGATACCAAAACCTCGTAAATTCTCTAAAAGAAGAGTCTTATTGGAAGCCAATTAGGAAAAATTTTACTAACTTTGATAATATCGACAAAGCAACTGACTATTTAGAGAGAAGATTAAATAATGTTATAAAAAATCAAATGATATCTGATGTACCTCTGGGAGTCTTTTTGTCGGGAGGAATAGATTCATCAATTGTTACCTCGTTAATGCAAGAAATAAGTGAAAACCAAATAAAAACTTTCACTATTGGATTTGAGGATAAAATATATGATGAATCAACTTATTCAAAAAAGGTTGCTTCTTATTTAGGAACAAGTCATTACGAAAAAATAATAAGTAACAAAGATGTACTAAACTTAGCAACAAATATTGCTAAAACTAATGATCAACCATTTGGAGACATGTCAAGTATCCCAACCAAGTTAGTTAGCGACTTTGCAAAAGAACATGTAACTGTGTGCCTTACAGGTGATGCAGGAGATGAATTATTTTGTGGATATGATAGGTATTCGGTTTACGATAAATTTTATAATACTTCCTATAGAGAATTACTATCAAGTTTAACTAACTATCTGCCATCAGAATTAATAGAGAAAATAACTTCTAAAATACCTGTTAAACAAATTCAATACATTACATCAAGAAGAATAAAGAAATTTAATAGTATGATTTCAAGAGAAAAAGGATCAAGGTATAACTACTATAGTCTCTTATTTGCTGATAATGATATTAATGAACAAAATTTAATAAATACTACTTCTGATCTGGTCAAAAGATACGATCTTAATAATAGTTTTTATCTACATAGTAAAGATAAAACATTAAATCATCTTGAATATATTATGAATGAAGACATAAAATATTATTTACCTGATGATATTTTGTATAAGGTAGATAGAGCTGCAATGAGCACTTCATTAGAAACGAGAATACCTTTTTTGGATCATCAAATTGTTGAATTCTCTCAAAACTTACCCTTAAAATATAAATTTAATGGAAATAAAAAATTGATTTTAAAAAACTTATTGAAGAGAAAAATGCCCTCTCATTTATTTTTAAGAGAAAAACAAGGTTTTGGTGTACCAATGCAATCTTGGATTCAGGGTAACTTAAAAGAATGGGTATTGGATACGCTAAGTGAGGAAGAATTAAAAAAAACAAATATTTTTTCTGCAGACGCAATAAAGAGTCTTGTAACAGGCGTTATAGATAATAAAAACCAAAAAACACAGTTGTTATGGAACGTTATTCAATTACAAGATTGGATGCGCTACCACTCGTTGAGTGTGTAAAATCATGAATGGTTATTATAGTAATAAGATAAATATTTTAAAAATGATATTTGGAGAAGTAACGTTGCTCTCTGATAGTTTAATAACTATTAATGGTACTAATTATAAAATAATTGATGACGTTATATGTTTAACTAGTTTAAATGAGGAGATCATAAAAAATAAATTCGATACTGTTTCTTCCTTTGGAAATGAGTGGACTGAATTTAATGATATTAAAAAATCTCACTATACAGAATTTGAACAATATTTTGATCAAATCAATATCAATAAACTTATTGGAAAGCTCATAGCTGATTTTGGTTGTGGAAATGGACGCTGGTCATACATTCTTAATGAGAAATGCAATGTATCAAATATAATCTTGACTGATTATTCCGACGCAATATTTGTTGCAAGAGAAAACTTTAGAAATTCAGATAAAGGAATATTTATTAAAGCAGATTTAGAAAATCTAAATCTAAGAAGTAAAGTAATTGATTTTTCATACTGTATTGGGGTTCTTCACCACCTACCAAATAATTTAAGCGATCAAGAGATTTCTATTCGAAATATCTCACATGCTTCCAAAGAAGCATTATTTTATTTATATCATAATCTTGAAGAAAGGAAATTTTGGTTTCAAACATTATATTATTTATCAAATTTTATAAGAAAATTTCTTTATCCAATAAAATCATTTAAAATTAAAAATATTTTATCTTATCTAATTACTTCTTTATTTTATATGCCTGCAGTATTCTTTAATAGATTTTCTTATTATTTATTTATACCTATTAGCAAGTTTCCTCTTTCTTTTTATACCTTTATGAATTTTGAGCGTATTAGACAAGATGCATACGATAAATTTTTTACTCCAACAGAATATCGTTATTCTAAAAGTCAAATTGAAAATATTTTTAAGAAATATTATAGACATATAATTTATTCTGAAAATATTCCAAAATGGCATTTTTGCGCATTCAATGAATACAGTGATTTGTTAATTCGCAAAAAACAAAAAATACTTTTGATTACCCAAGGCTTCAAAGGAGGCGGTGCACAAAAAATTATGAATGAACTAGTTGATTTGAATGATGATGTGACTAACTTGAAATTACTATATGTAGATAGGGATCAAAAAACTGGGAATGAAAATATTATTTTTAGTAAAAATCAAAGCGCCTTAAGATCAATTTATCACATAAACGACACCATTAACAAATATCAGCCTGATATAGTATTAACCACTTTAATAAATATTGACTTATTAATTATTTTTTTAAATTTCATCAGAAAAAAAAAGTTTAAACATATTATTCGTTTATCTGTTGTATTGTCAGAACACTACAAATTTTTTAAATTTAATTTTGCTATAAATCTTTTACTAAAAATATCTTTTAGATTTGTAAAAGAATTTATTTGTATGTCTGATGATATGGTCAAAGATTTAAATACTCGATATTTAAAAAAGAAAGCCAATATCCATAAAATTCCAAATTTTATTAATACAGAGCATTTTCTCAATGGAGATATTAAAAAAAATGAATGTAAACAGTTTATCTGTGTTGGTAGAGTCCACTTTCAAAAAGGCTATGATATTTTAATTGACTCTATTAAATATACAAAAAAAGATTTTAAAATCCGGATTTATGGTTGGGGTGATAGTAAATTAGAAAAATTATTAAGAAATAAAATTGTAGATGAAAATTTAACTGAGTATGTTGAATTCATGGGTAGGTGCAACTCTGTATATGATATTTTAAATGGTGTAGACGCATTAATAATGCCATCTAGATATGAAGGTTTTCCAAATGTTGGACTAGAAGCATTATCTGTTGGTGTTCCTATTTTAGCTTTGCCATTTAAAGGTGGTATTAACGAGTTAATAAATCAAGATTTAAATGGAAAAATTGCAAATTCTTTTTCTCCAATGTCCCTAGCAAAAATTATTAATGACTTTGAAGTTGACAAATATGATCGTGTGAAAATCATAGGATCAATTAAAAAATATGATAAAAAACTAGTTTTGGAAAAATATAAATCAGTTTTTAAAAATGTTTTTTGACGCAGGCGGATATTTATATGATTTTGATTATCGAAATCATGTTGGACAGCCTATTGTATTTTTGTATACATTTTATATCTTTCTTTTTACCTCAGTAGTATCTTTTCGAGTATCAAAAACAGTTTCATTAAGTTTATTTATTGGTCTGTTAAAGTCACTTTTTTTTGGGATCTACTTTTATTTTAATTATAGTTCCGAGTATCATTTTTACGACGATATTGCTTACTTGGTAAGAAGCTACAATTTGTTGAAAGATTTAAGTTTATTGGAAATTTTTGGCAATTTAGAGACACCAAAATCAATTATTGGAACAGGCCATATAGGATATTGGCTCTACAATTTATTTGCAGTAAAAATATTTGGTTACTATTATTTTTCACCAGTATTAGTAAATATATTTCTTTCAATTATTTCTTCATATTTGATGTATCTTACACTAGTAAAAGTAAAATTCTCAAATTCATTTGCTATTTTTTTCTTTTTTATTTCTCTGATTCATTGGGATACAATCGCTTGGACAACATATCTTAATTCAAAAGAACAATTAATACAGTTTTGTATTGTACTATTTTTTTATAATTTAATAAAAATTAGTGTTGACCAAAAAATATATATAAAAAATTTAATATTTATAATTTTTTCTTTATGGATAGTATCTGAGGTAAGGACATATGTACTGATAATTTTAATATCACTTATGTTTTTTTATTACCTCTCTTTCTTTCGTGTTCAAAAACATTATATTTCTAGATTAGTTATACTGCTAGGTTTATTTATACTTATACCTATTTACGTTTATATAAATTATGACTCTATTTATTTGGGCATCAGAAGTTCTTATGAGCTATTGATATTTAGCGACATAAACTCCGGCTTTAGCCAAATAACATATGGAATATTTAGATATCTTCTTACCCCACTTCCTTGGCAAGTAGAAGAAAATTATAGATTCTTAATATATGCCTCATGGCTACATTGGACTTTTTTTCCTGTATTTCTTTTTGGACTATTCCTTGTATTACGTAAAAAGAATTCGAAGCTAATTGGTTACCTTTTTTTATTTATAATTCTTATTATCTTCTATTCAATATTTGTTGAGCTGCAGGGTCCAAGACATCGCTATCAAATTGCAAATATAATTATTTTCCTGCAGTGCTTAGCGGTCTTTAAAGTCTTTAGTAAAAGGAATATTTATCAATGAAGATCGTTATTTGTGGAATCAATGGATGGTATATCTATCACTTTTGGAAAGAAGTATTAATTGCACTTCAAGAAGAAAATTATAGGATAACTATTATTGTACAAAAAGATTTTTACAGTGAAGAACTTAAAAAGTTAAATTTTGAAGTTAAAAATATAAATTTTTTTAATCAATCAATAAATCCTCTTTACAATATTAAAACATTAATAACAATTTATTTATTATACCGAAGAATTAAACCAGATATAGTTCATCATTTTAATCCTAAACCAGTTATTTTTGGCTCATTGATAGCCAAATTATTGAACATTAGTTTTATTATTAATAATTATCCTGGTTTAGGTAATTTATTTAGGCAAGACAATATAAAATATAGATTATTAAGTTTTATTATTTATCCTCTCTATAAATTTATAAATAATAATAAAAATATAATATCCATTTTTCAGGTATCTGCAGACATTAATTTTTTTAAAAAAAATAAATTAATTGGTTCATCAAAATCAATTCTAATTCAAAGCTCTGGTGTTGATTTAAAAAAATTTTACATAAAAGAAAATTTTAATAAAGACTCAAGATTAAATGTTGCAATGATTTCAAGATTAAATAATGATAAAGGGTTAGATACATATTTTAAGATCGCTAACAGTTATCGTGATAAAAATATTAATTTTAATCTTGCTGGACAAATTGATTCAAAAAATTTTAAAAGCGAAAAAATATTTTATAAATACGCAAAGATGAATAATGTAAAATATTTTGGATTTATTGATAACATAAGTAATTATTTAAAAAAAATCGATGTTATAATCCTCCCTACTCGTAGATATGAAGGTATCCCAAAAATTTTAATTGAAAGTGCAGCTTCGGGTATTGTAATGATTGCTTCGAGTATTGGCGGTTGTAAAGAGGTTATTCAAGACGAGTATAATGGATTCTTAATAAATTTTGATAATCAAACTTTTAATATAATTCAAAAAATAAATCAGCTTGATAAAAATAGGAACCTTTTACAAAAAATGGGATATAATGCCAGAAAAAGTGTAGAGGAAAAGTTTGATATAAACTTTATTAAAAATAGCTATATTGATGTTTATAAAAAAATTAAAATTAAATGAGCAAGTATAGTCTTATAGTGTTTGATGTTGATGGTGTATTAAGCACTGGACGTTTTTTTTATACAAAAGAAGGTAAATATATGAAGGAATTTGGACCAGATGATCATGATGCTTTAAAAATTACTGCCCAGTTTATTAATATCGAATTCATAACAGCTGATAAAAAAGGTTTTTCAATTTCAAAAAAAAGAATTCAAGATGAAATGGGATTTCAATTAAGTTTGGTAAGTACTGACGAAAGACTCACTTGGTTTCAAAATAAAAAAAAATTATCTGAAGTGATCTATATGGCTGATAGTTTTAAAGATATACCAATTTTAAAAAAAGTTGGTTTTGCAATGTGTCCAAGTAACAGCGATGATTATTGTAAATCAGTATGTAGTTATATATCAAAAAATAGCGGTGGAAATCGAGCTGTTTCCGAGGCTTGTTTCTATGTATTAAAGAACCTATTAAATATTGAAATAAAAAACATAATATAAATACAAATGATTTTTATATTTTGGTTATTAATTTTTTTTATAATTAATATTTTATTTATTTATTATTTAGAGCCTATTTCTAATAAAATAAATATTTTTGATATACCTGACCAAATACGAAAGACACATAGTAGCAGCACACCCATACTTGGTGGATTGCTAATTTACGTTAATTTATTGATTATTAGTATTCCCATCGTAAGCGAATTAAGTAGTACACTATTTTCTGAGAGCTACTTCTTGAATGAAGGTGATTATTATATCTTTTTTACTGGACTCACACTCGTTTTCTTTATTGGTTTATATGATGATAAATATAATTTAAATTCTTACATAAGGCTTACGCTGCTGGCATTAATACTATTATTAGTATGCAGTAATGACACATTATTATTAATCAAAGAATTAAGATTTTCATTTACAGAAGACATAATATATTTAAATTATTTTTCGTATCTATTTACTGTTTTTTGTTTCTTATTATTTATGAATGCAACAAATATGTATGATGGTATAAATGGGCAGTCTGGATTTTATTTTTTGTTATTATTAATTTATATTTTCCTAAATTCTCCAATGAGTACTGCATTTATATTTCTTTTAGTTCCTATTATCATATTTATTTATTTAAATCTAAAAGGAAAAATATTTTTGGGTGACGGCGGTATTTATATTTTAAGTTTTTTTTCAGCTTTTTTATTAATTAAATCTTATAATATCGAAAATACTTTTGATGCTGATCAAATATTTATTTTAATGATGCTTCCTGGGATTGAGTTACTTAGGTTAGCGATATCTAGGATGATAAATAAAAAAAATCCATTTTCCGCAGATCGAAATCACATACATCATCTCTTAATATCAAAGTACAGTATATTAATTACAAATTTCATACTTTTTATATTTGTAGCATTACCATTATTTTTGATTAATTATGTTAATAATCTTATAATCATTGGAATTTTTATTGTTCTCTATTTATTAATAATTTTAAAGCATCAAGATATTAGATCTTCTTAAATTAAGTATGTTGTTAGGAATATATAAACATATTAATATCTTAAATACTATTTCCTTATTAATTATCCTTATTCCTTTTTTTTTATTAACAGGACCATTCCTGGCAGATTTATCATTATCTTTAGTAGCAATCTTATTTATATATGTTTCATTTAAAAATAAATATTTTTATTATTACAAAAATATATTTTTTTATTTTTTTTTATTATTTTATTTTTACTTAATAATTCGATCAATCTTTTCATCCATGCCATATGAATCCCTTCATAGTAGTTTTTTCTATTTTAGATTTGGATTATTTTCATTAGCTGTATGGTATGTTATTGACCATAGTCCAAAATTTATAAAATATTTTTCAATTTTTTTACTTATTACTTTTATTGTCTCGATTATTGATGGGTATTATCAGTATTTTGGTGATCAATATTATAATCTTTTTAATTTTAAATCACCAAGTGTGAGAATGAGTTTGCTACTTAATGATAAAATGATCTTAGGTGGATATCTTGCAAAACTATTCCCGTTATTGCTTGCAACTCTGTTAGTGTCCTTTGATCTTAGTAGGCGTAATTTTTTATTTATATGTTTATTACTCATTATTATTGACATTTTAATATTTATTTCGGGTGAGAGAACTGCTTTTTTATCATTATTTCTCTCCACTTTTTATATAGTCTTACTAATTTCCAAATTCAAATTTATAAGATTTTTTACTTTTGCCCTTTCAATACTTGTCATTGCAGGTATTACAATTAGTGATGAAACTATAAAAAAAAGGAACATTGATGAGACAATTTCGCAAATAACGACACAAAATGATGAGGGCAAAAATAACTTTATAATCATTAGTGAACAACACCAGAGCCATTATATTGGCGCTCTAAAGATGTTTGAAAGTAACTATATATTTGGAATAGGTCCCAATTTATTTAAATTTAAATGTGATGACTTAGAATTTAAATATGATAATCATACATGTTCTACTCATCCTCATAATACATATATTCAATTGCTTGCGGAGACAGGGCTCATAGGATTTCTTTTCATATTTTGTTTATTTATATTATTTTTATATTTTTCATTTAAGCATTTGATACATTTATTAATCAATTCAAAAAAAATAATATTTTCAGATTATCAAATTGCTTTAATGGCATGTTTATTAATTACACTTTGGCCCTTATCTCCTTCACAAGATTTTTTTAATAATTGGATAAATGTTATATATTACCTGCCAATTGGATTTATATTAAGCTCGTTTAATCTAAATAAAATGAATTTATAATTAACTAATATGTGGATTGAAAAAAAATCAAAAATTCATGGAAGTGGCATTTTTGCTAAAATTAATATTAAGAAGAATATTAAAATTATTGAGTATATTGGCGAGAAAGTTACAAAAGCAGAGGGTAATAGAAGATCAGAAAAAAGAATTAAAAAATATTTAAATTCTTCAAAAACTGGCTCTGTATACATTTTTGAGTTAAATACAAAGTACGACATTGATGGATCATTTAATTATAATAAGGCGAGATTTATTAACCATTCATGTTCTCCAAATTGTGAGGTACAAATTATTCGAGGCCATATTTGGATAGTATCAATAAAAAATATTAAAAAAGGCGATGAATTATCTTATGATTATGGATATGAGTTTGACAAAGACGATTTTATGGATCACATTTGCAGGTGTGGGTCAAAAAATTGTCTCGGATATATAATTTCATCAGATGAGTGGAATAAATATAAAAAATATTTAAAAACTAAGAAGTTTAGGTTAGCAAACAGTAAAAAATAAAAATTATGAATGAAATATCTAAAGTCATAGATTCTGAATACCACCCACTTTCAGTTGTAAAATATTATTTACGTAACTTTAAATATATTATTTTATTCACTCTTATTCCTTTCTTTATTGGGTTAGGTAGCTTACTTTATTTAAAACCATTAGTTCAATCAGAAAATATTGTTTATGCATCTAATATACTTTTACAAGACTCTTCTGTAAGTAGTTTACTAAGTGAACAATTTTTATTTAATGCATCTAATTTATCAAAAGCTGTAGAACGTTCTAATTTGCAAAATAAAATAAATATAGATCAAAATTTAATTGAATCATTTAGTATAGCATCAGGACACTCTGATTTAAATATTTTAGTAAAAGACTATATGGCAAGAAATAGTCTTGAAGTGTCCAGAGCATTATATTTTAAGCCTGAAGATCTTAAAAATATGATACAAAAATTAATTGACGACGGTTTGAGATTTAGAGTTATTAATTATAAGAACAGAGTTCGCGACTTAAACAAATATGAAGTAAATATTTTATTGACTAATCTAGTTAACGTTATTAACGAAAATATTCAAGTATCTTTTGATACTACAAATATAGGTTTAAAGAAGATTGCCGAATTAAAAGTTGATAGCCCGATATCAAGTGTTGATGTAAGTAAAATAAACAATCGACTTAATTTAATAAGAGAATATATAAATTTACTATCCTCAGATTATAAAAGTTTTGCTCCAGATATAAATCTAAAAATTTTCTTAAGTGATTTGGATTCAAATGAGGATATATTTAATTATGTAATACAAGAAAATAACTTGTACCGAGATATCATTGAAAAGAGAATAAAGCTTGATATCGAAGCAATTACAAAAAGAATTAACTCAAGCATCGATAAGTTAGAATTTATTGGAAGCAAAAATGATATTATTGAACCTGGAACAGGTAATAATAACCAAAGTATTAATGCAGATTCATCATTCATTGATACCATTCTCGCTTTAGGTGATAAAGCTGCATCTATTGATCAAAGAAGCGAATACTTAAATGAGATAGGTAACCTACAAAATAATAAAATTTCATTAGAAAGAAGGTTGAAAGATTTAGAATTAAGAACTGAATTTGAGTTTCCAATTTCCGATGCTCAAGATTACCTAATTTCCGAATTAAATATTACTTCTTCAAAACTAAATGATTATATTGATATCGTGCAAGATACAAAAAGAAATAACGAAGCCATAGTATTATTGTCAACTGCTAACCAAATAGATGAATCATATTTTGCTAAAATTTTTAAACCTATTATATATTTATTATTTGGTTCTATATTGTTTTCTATATCTGCTGTTACATTTAGATTATTAATGAATAAATAAAACTTTACTCAAATTCTTTCTGATTAATTTTTTTGAATGAGTGTGAAAGCCCATGCATATTCGCATTATCAATTTGTTTTTGCCTTACATTAGATCTAATTTTTTGTTCATTTGATCTTTCGTTAAAACAATAAGGACAACATACACCTTTTTTGTATTCTTTAGTTTTTGTATCTTTAAATGTGATTGGTCTTCTGCAACCATGACATTGAATAAATTTCCCTGGCCCTAGTTTACGATTCACAGAAACTCTATTATCAAAAACAAAACATTCACCTTGCCAAAGATTTTCTTTTAAATTTTCTTTACAATAAGACAGATAATTTAATATTCCCCCATCTAACTGATAAATTTTTTTGTAACCAATCGAACTTAGATACAAGGAAGCTTTTTCACACCTTATCCCCCCCGTACAATACATCGCTATTCTATCGTCCTTTTTTATTTTAAGTTCATCAAATTTTTTTGGAAATTCTCTGAACGTGGAGGTCATTGGATTTATTGACTTTTTAAATCTTCCAATATTTATCTCATACAAATTTCTCGTATCAATTAATTTTATATTAGTAGAATTAATTAAGTCATTCCATTCTGAAGGATGTATATACTTTGACTTTCTTTCATTTATATTTAAATTTCCCATCCCAAATGAAACAATCTCCTTCTTTAATCTGATTTTAATTCTATTAAATGGTAAATAATCAATGTTATTGATTTTAAGTGAAAGGTTCCTGATTTTTACTGTTTTTTTAATTATTTTGATTATTTCATTTAGTTCAATAGATTTCCCAGATATTGAACCATTTATTCCTTCATGAGCAATTAGAATTGTTCCTCTAATTTTTTTTTTATTTATAAATTTTAATAAGTCTATTTTTAATTTTTTTTTATTATTTATTTTTTTAAATCGATAGAATGAATAAATTTGTAATTGGCTCGTCATGATTTATCTTTAATTAGATTATATGTTTTATTTTTTAGGAATTCAGTTAATACTTTTCGGTTTTTAATATTCTTCATTTCATCAAATTTAATTATATCTCCTGAGTAAATAATAATTTCTTTACCAATTTTTTTTCTAGTTTCATGAATATATGAAGAGTATTTCAATGTTTGATTTTTTAATTTAGCCGCAAACAGATTAAACAAAAAACCATTTCTTCCATCAAAATAGATAGGTAAAACATTAGTTTTAGTTTGCTGAATAAGCTTAGCTGTAAATAATTTCCAGTCATCTGTTACTTGAGCTAAATCATGATTTCGCGCTATTGATACTCCACCTGATGGAAAAATAATCAGGAGTCCACCTGCCATAAGATGCTCTTTAGCACATTTTGTAGTTTTAATATTGTTTTTAATGGTATTCTTATCACTATCATTAAATTCTATTGGTAGTATGAATTCGTCTAACTCAGGTAATAATTTAAGAGTTTCGTGAGTTAAAATCTTAAAATCCGAACGCATTTTTGAAGCAATTGAACATAATATCAATCCATCAATTATACCAAATGGATGATTTGCAATAATTAGAAGTGGTCCTGTAGTTGGTATATTTAATTTTTTTTTTGACTTATCTGTGATTTTAATATCCATGAATTCAAGAATACCCGACCAAAAATACCTTGGATCATAATTATCACGTGAAAAATCTTTATATATTTTTTCTAATTTTCTTTTTCCGGTGAGTTTTTCTATAGTTTTAATTATTAATCTTTGAGCAAAATTGTGCTCTACTTTTGAAGCATATGAAATATCAATTTTATTCATATTAGTATTCCACAGGAATAGGATCTAAACTTCTCCAAAAATACCATGTTGCCACTGATCTCCAAGGCTTCCATTTTTGAGATATTTTTATAGCATTCTCTTTTGTAATTGGATATTTAAGATTGTAGCAGACACAAATTCCTTTTATAAGTCCAAGATCATCATCTGGAAATACGTCTGGTCTACACAAATTAAATATTAAAAACATTTGTGCTGTCCATTTACCAATTCCTTTTACTTTTATAAGTTCCTCAATTATTTCGTTATCTTTAGCGGTTTTTGAATCTAATATTTTTAGTTCATTGTTTATAAAAGCAGTAGCTAAAGATTTTAAATATTTAATTTTTTGTTTTGATAACCCACATGATTTAAGTGACATATGATGCATTCTCAACGTATTTTTTGGATTAATAATTTTTATTTTTTTTTCAAGTTTTTCCCATATAGCCTGAGCAGCCTTAACTGAAATTTGCTGACCAACAATTGCTCTTGATAAAGTATAAAATGGGTCAGATTTACTAAATAAGAAATCTTTTGGATAAGTTTTGATAATTTTACCAAGACGAACATCTTTTTTTATTAATTCAGCTTTTGCTTTTTCCCAAAAATGTGGTTTTTTCATTCTTTACGTATTATTAATTTTATGTTGACATATATAATGTAAATTGTTTTAAATCCATTCTAAATAAAATAATGGAGAAATAAATATGGCTGACGTAGCAAGTTTATTAGCTGAATTCCAAAAAGGTATTGAAGGTAAAGATACTGGTCTTGGAGCAACAGTGAAATTTGATTTTGAAGGAGCTGGTTGCATTTTCCTAGATGGAAAGGCTAATCCAAATACAGTTTCTGACGAGGACAAAGATGCTGATTGCACACTCTCAATGTCTCTTGAAACTTTTGAACAAATGAGATCGGGTGAAGTTGATGGCACATCTGCATTTATGCAGGGCAAATTGAAAGTATCTGGCGATATGTCAATTGCAATGAAATTACAATCTGTCATGGATGCCTTAGCTTAAAAATTTATATAAATAGATTTTTATAAACCCAGCTATTTTAGCTGGGTTTTTTTTTATTAAGTATTTTTCTTGAGTCATTGAAAAGCGATTTATTTGCACATGCAATTATTTTTCCACCATTATAAATATCATTATTATCCCACGTTTTCAATATACCCCCCGCATTCTTAACTATTGGTTCAAGAGCTCGGATATCCCATGGCGATAACCCACTTTCTACAACAATATCTACATGACCGTCCGCTAATAGACAATAACTGTAGCAATCGCCTCCAAGCCTTGTACTTTTTGTTTTTTTTGATAGACGTTCAAATGAATTTTGATCACTTTTATTAGCAAATACGTATGGAGATGTCGTATTTAAAATTGCATCTTTTAAATTTTTATTTTTTTTAACCTTCATAATTGTTTTTTTTCCATTGATTATTTTGTAAGCTGTTTTTTTATATGCTAGGTATCGTTCGTTTAAAGAAGGTATATCTACTAAACCCAATATGATCTGGTTTTTTTTTGATAAAGAAATTAATGTCCCCCACAAGGGAACACCCTGAATATACGATTTTGTTCCATCAATTGGATCAATGCACCATTCAAAATTTGATATATTTTTAACACTAAGTTCTTCACCCAAAATAGAGTGGTTAGGGTATTTATCTTTAATAAGTTTATTAATTTTTTTTTGAACACTAATATCTGCAATTGTTACAGGATCAAATATTTTCGTATTTTTAGATTTTATTTTTATTTTTTTTTTAAAATAAAATAATGAAATCTTACGAGCTTCATCTGCAAGATAATTAGCAAACTTAACGAATTTATTTATATCTGCGCCCATTGAAAAATATTAACAATTGTCTAAATTATTCATTCTTGTATCATATGATCATGATTAAAAAAATTATACTTTTATTAACTTTCACTCTTTATATATCAAATTCAAATGCTGACTTTGACTTGTTGTCCCAAAAAATAGGTGAAAGACAGCCAATTATTTCACCAATAGAGAGTTTTGATTCAAATAAAAATTCATATCCCGATCCATTCTCTGACGATAAGATTATTTTCACAATTGATCGTACTAATTACACAAATTACGCTGAAAACTTATTAACACCTGGTCAATTAGAAATGTTTAAAACTTATCCTGAAACATTTAAAATGCATATCTATCAATCTAGAAGAAGCTGCGCTGTTCCAAAAGAAGTAACTGAATTAACGATCCAGAATGCTATGCTAACTGATCAAGGCGAGGGTATAAAGGGTGTAGTAGGAAGTATTCCATTTCCTGAACCAACAGAAGCTCTCCATCATGTATGGAATCACATACTTCGCTACAGAGGTGTAGAAATATCTGGTTCATCTCCCTTCTATATAATTAATTCAGACGGATCGATTACATATGGTGCTGGTGAGGCGATTGCTAAAAATTACTGGAATCCATTTACTCGCAATGATAAAGGTCTTCAGGGAATGTTAATGACCAAGGTAACTCACCCACCTAGATTAGCAGATGCATCAGCATTAGTAATTGAATCTCTAAATGCATTTGCTACACCTCGTAGAGCCTGGGTTTACAATCCAGGTACTCGAAGAGTAAGAAGAGCACCCGACATTGCCTATGATTATAAACCTAGTGCAAGCCAAGGACTTACAACAACAGATCAATTTGACGGATTTAATGGTGCGAAAGATAGATACAATTGGACTAGCTTAGGAACACAAATAAGACTTATGCCGTATAATGCATATAAATTTCATGAAAAACCAATAGATGAAGTACTTACCCCATATCATGTTAATCAAGACCACTTAAGATACGAACTCGTAAATGTTAATGTTGTACAGGCTGATCTTAAAAAAGATAAAAGACATATTCTTCCTCATCGAACAATGTATTTTGATTTAGACAGTCATAATATGATAGTAGAAGAAACTTTTGATGATAATAATAATATTATGGCCTATAGAGAATTTCCCATAATTAATTATTATGATCAGCCAATGTGTTTGTCCATTCATTCAGCTACTTACGATTTTGCGACACGACGTTATCAATTGCAAAATGTGAGGTCAATTGACATACCGAAGATTCAGTGGCGCCTTGAGAAACCTCATAATGAAAAAATGTTTACTCCAGAAGGTCTAAAAAGATTTGCTCGATAAATGTAGAAGAGAGAGAGTAATTTTGATATACATCTTTGCATTCTTTGGGCACGTAGCTCAGTGGTAGAGCATCACGTTGACATCGTGGGGGTTGTTGGTTCGATCCCAACCGTGCCCACCATAGATCAATAAAACTTGTT
>MDTC01185108.1_pt1 | contig 45825 bp, 60 predicted proteins | sample 811181 | NCBI WGS metagenome assembly MDTC01 (sample SAMN05326644, study PRJNA326480) | marine metagenome | isolation source: seawater | place: Pacific Ocean: North | collected 2011 | reverse complement strand
TTTAAGATCATTAATAATATTGTTAGTACCAAAATATGGATGAGCAAGAATGCCTACTTCATAATTATGTCCAATACCAATAACCCAATGACCATTTAGATTAAATACATGATCATTATCAAGCATAATTGTATAAATTTCATCACATTTTTCACTATTGGTCTTAAATAGATTTGATGGATGATTCCAAATACCATGAGAAATAATTGGATGCCAAGGTGTAATTTTTAATCCATTATTAGTAGTAACAAGTTTAATATTGCCAGTATTTCTCGTCCCACGGCCAGTAGTAATAGTTTTAAGAATACAAACAACATTAGCACTTGATAGGCCATCATTAAAGTTATATGGATTTTTAAGTGTCATAACTTTATCACCTTTAACAAGATCTTTAACAAGTTTTTTAGAGCCATCAGGTAGGAGAATAAGTGCATCTCCGGTAAAACATCCGCCAGTTGAATCATTAAATGCTGACATATTAACAACAGGTGTATGAGAAGTAGTATTAATTCCACGATATGTAGAACGGTTTGAAATATTTGATGGCGTTGGTGGAGGAAGAGAATCAAAGATATCACTTGCCTTATCTACAATACTATTAAACACATCTCCTCCAAATAGACAAGCAGTATCTTTAAAATTCGGTTTAATTTGTAGAAGTAGTGCTCGTGAAAGTTGGTCTAAGTAATATTCTCCCCAACGTTTAAAATATGTTGGATTAGTAGAAGCCATTTTGATTTGACCTTGTCCAGTACCATCATCAGATAAATTATGAATCATACCGATAATATTAAAATTAGATTCGGCTGATTTAAGAGTACTTTCAAATTGATCAATAAGATTACTAGCAGCAGTATAATCGCCACAGCTAGCGTAATTAAGAAGAGTACGAATATTTTCTACAAGTTTATATCTAAGATATTCAGTATTAAACTTAGAAGAGATGTCTAGGGTAGATGGAGTAATATCAAATGTTTCTGATTTGTAAGGTGCGCCACCAATTTTATAACTAAAACAATATTTAACTTGCTGAGTATCGCCAAGATTAAATACAATATCTCTCGATTGCTGATATTGTACAGTACCAAGATCATAAATAGTTGTTTCAAATTCGCTATTATAGTTAGAGATATAATCTCCCATAAGAGAAACATTTGGTGTATAAATATGTAGTTGTAAATTCACAGCAACAGTAGTAAGAATTGTTCCAATAAAGTTACAAAATACAGTAGCAATCATTCCACCATCAGGAATATGCCCATTTCCACCATTAGCACATTTTGCAATATCATAAAGAAGACCACGTTGTAGATTATAACCAAAACCAAATGTATAGATAGGAGCAGTAAAATTCTTTCGAACTCTTAATCTTTCAAGGGTGGGAACTTCGCCACGAGCAGGTGAAATATTAGGTACACCATCTGTAAGAACAATAATAGCACTATTGTTACTTTTATCATCGCGATTGTCAAGAATATCAATTGCTTTTTCAATAGCTCCATATATATTAGTCTGACCTCGTGGTCTAATATCATTAATTTTTGCAATAGCATTAGATTGATTCATTTCAGTCATAGGTTTAAGATCAAATAAGATTTCAATTTCATTGTCAAATATGATAACAGCTAGACGAGATGAAGGATTAAGAGTTTTTGCAACAGTTTTGGCAGCATGATTAACAATATCTTGGACAGAGAACCCACCTTCAAGTTGTTTACCATCAGAATCTTTAGCTTCTACAGAGGCTTGCATAGATCCTGAACGATCAACAGCAAGAACAATATCTTGAGATAAGTGTTGAACTTCTTTAGGAAAGGAATTTTTATCAATATTAAATGAAATCATAATATTGTTTTTATTAGAATTTGTATATTGGGAATGATTAATTTTAATTTGGTCAGTACTAATTTTAGGTGTTGTCTGTAAGATAGTAGATTGTCCAAAGTGACCTCTATGATATTTATCACAAAGGAATCGAATAGATGCATTAACTTTAAGTTGTGATACTTGCATAGGCTCTCTAGTTTGTGGTGAGGTAGGATTTCTATTAAGCCATTCAGTAATAGCAGACCGTTCATAGGTATGACCATCGGGGCCTTGAACAGGATCAGTCATTGGAATTCCAGTAATAGGACAAGTAATTGATTCAATAATAGCATCATTGCCATTAAAAGTTGATGGTGTAGTAGAATTTGATACATCATTGCTATCAACAGGTGAAAGAAAGCTCATCATTGTAGATATAAATATAATTTTATTTTCATTTTTTTTTCAATTTTATTATATACTTTAAAAAAGTAACTTAAAATAAAACACTATAAATTTAAAAAAAAATTACAAAATTTAGGCATATTATGCAGTAATATATATTTATAAACAATTTAAAGATATATTATGGAGATAATATGTAATGGGATGCATATTAATCCCAGTATGCTCGCGTAACTCAGTTGGTTAGAGTGTTGGTCTTATGAGCCAAAAGTCCGCGGTTCAAGCCCGCGCGTGAGCATAATATTATTGTAATAATATATATATATTATTAATATCTTTTTAAAATAAATAATATCTTTCTTAAATAACTGATTAGTGATGCCGATGCGTGGGCATCATATGGGTTCTAGTCACAACTCAGTTATTTAAGAAATTATGCTCCTGTAGTGTAGAGGTAATCACTGAGGACTTTGAATCCTCCAACGCCAGTTCGAATCTGGCCGGGAGCTTTTAGTCAACATACAGCAAGTTATTATTCTTTTTAATGAATAATGTTGACAGCAAAAACCAACATACAGCAAACAAATAATTAATTATAAATAAGTTGGTTGCCAAAGACCAGTGCACGGATGCCCGAGTGGTCTAAGGGGGCAGACTTAAGATCTGCTGGCGAAAGCCTCGTGGGTTCAAACCCCACTCCGTGCAATATATGTAGTATACAGCAATGTTAATAAAAACAAATAATTGTTTATAAAATGCTACTAGCCTTGACCATTATGCTCCGTTAGCTCAGTTGGTCAGAGCGTGCGGCTGTTAACCGCAAGGTCACTGGTTCGAAACCAGTACGGAGCGTTTATTGAGTGACTATTCACTATACCCCTAAACCATCAGCCCCCTTAGCTCAGTTGGCAGAGCGCACGACTTTTAATCGTGTGGTCAGCGGTTCGAGCCCGCTAGGGGGTAATTAATATTATAGCTGAAAAGCTAGTGCCCTTCAACTATTATAGCATTATTGCTAGTATCTTTTTCGCCTCTGTGGCGCAATCGGATAGCGCACCAGACTTCTAATCTGGGGGTTGCGGGTTCAAGTCCCGTCAGAGGTTTATTATAAATCATTATTTATAATAAATCAAACAAAAAATGAACCAATAAAAATTAATAGACATCCAAAAAATTGTTTAAATGTTATTTTTTCATGAAAAAAAACTAATCCAATGATATAAACTGAAACACTGGTAATAGCATTCCATAAAATATTAGCAATAGCCAATTTCTCTCCAGTCAAAAGTAATTTATAAAATAAATATCCCACAATAGCATATGTAATAAGTCCAAAATATAATAAATATTTTTTATTATTTTTAATTTCTTTTCTAATAAGATATTGTGCAAAGGTTTCTGTTCCAGCAAGTGAAAAAATTATAATAAAAAAATATAGTTTTTTATCATCAAATATCATAATATAATATAGTACTATATTATATTATGGAAAATAATAATGAACAGTTAATAGTAGACTTAGCAGAACAAGTTAAAAATAAAGTAGGATTAACCGAAATTACAACAGATACAATACATGTAGTTTTAAAAGAAGCAATGGAATTAATAGAAGAATTAAAAATTCCAGGCTCAGAAAAGAGAGATAATGTTCTAAATGTAGTTAAAGCAGTAGTAAATGATTTAGTAAAAGATGATATGCAAAAACAATTAATAAATGATATTATAAATAATAAAGTATTAGAAAATACAATGGATTTAATAATTGATGCATCAAAAGGAAAAATTAATATAAATAATAAAAAAACACAAAGAAAAATTGTAGTTTTAGTTGGAAATTTAACAAGTATAGTTCTTAATTTAATAACTATGTGTTTACGAAAACCAAAAACAGAATCACAAATTGATCAAAAAGTTGTAATAGTAAATAATAATAAAATCTAAAAATGTTTTGCTAACTTTGAATTATGTATTTCCATATCCTGATAATCTTCTAATTCACGTTTAATATTTCTATTAATACTTTGTAATGTAGGACAATACTGTTTAGTATGTCCAGTTTGCTTACATACTGGACATACATTTTTTAATAGATTAGGGCAAATAATTGGTCTTCCAGGTTCAGTCCATTTACGAACAGTATGATTATGTGGACCTCGAATACCTTTATTTAAACAAAATGTACATATTTTTGTATCAGTCATTTTTCTTTTAAAATTTGATATTTTATTTTAAATCAATTTTATAAAATAAAAATATTAAATATACCATACAGAACCATATTTATAATATACAGTCACATCATGCCAACCATGAGTTTGAGTTGATCCATATTTAGAAGAATTATAATCGTTTGGTTTATCAACCATATAACCATTTTTTCTTAAATGACATTTTTTACGATAATAAGGTCCACAGATTAGACACTCCTGTAATAGTTCCTCAAGACCTAACATTAATAAATATTGATATTATAATATTTACATAATTTATAATGCAAAAATATACAAAAAAAAAAGGCGGACGAAAACAAGTACCTTGGGCTGGTTGGCATAAACAAGCTCCATTTGGTGCTGCTCGGACACGTATGTTTCATAAATGTGGATATAAATGTTTTTTAGGAAAATATACTCCAGGTGATAAACAACATCCAGATTTCCCAATTTGTACAAAAAATACATGTAATATAAATTCAAAAGGTTTATGGGCAGCATATATTAGAGCAAAAGAATGGGGTAAAACAAAAAAATCATATAAAGGTAAAGCACATCCAAGACTTAAACATAAAAGTTATAAAAGAATTTCACATAGAGCAGAAAGACTATTAAAACAAAGAGGATTTAAGGTATAAATTATCTTCCAGAAGATCCAAAACCATTATTTCCCCTAGTATTTAAAGTAACATTAAAATCTAATTGATTAGTATCATTAACAATATTAACAATTGTAGGATAAGTAATATTAGGAGGACAAATTTGAACTAATCTATCAGCTCTTTTAATTTCATAATCTTCATTACTTGTATTATCAAAACATGCAATAACATTGCCTCTATATCCTGAATCCATGATACCAACAGAATTTGATAAACGAAGTGGAGTTTTAGATCCAGTACTAGATCGCGGATATAAATAATATGCACATGGTAAAATTGTTTCTTCATTAGTAATCTTATTTTTTGATACAAATAGCATTGAACAGTTAATTTCTAAATTAATTGTATTACTAAATGTATTTTTAGTAATTAGAGTATTATTAGGGACAAATAAATCTATTCCTGCATCATATAGTTTTTTATAATTAGACGAATTATAATCAAAAATACTTTTAGTATTAGTAGAAAGAGATCGATATTTTTTACCTATAAAACTAGAAATATTATTTGTTAAATTGACATTTAGAATATAATAATTATCTGGTAATAGGAGGAATTCTAAATCTGAAAATAGCTGTTGGTAAGTCATTTTAATTATATTAAATATATAATTAATATTTTCAATTTTATAAAAAAAAATTGAAAATATAAAATTACATAATGGATATAACAACTATGACGAGGACGTTGAATATGCGTGATTATGATTATTTGTCTTTGGCAGCACTTGAATCTACAAAATCAGATCAGCAACAGCGACATGGATCAGTTCTTGTAACAAATGGTAAGATCCGAGGACGAGGATGTAATTCAGGACGAACACAATCATGTGATGGATTTATCAATAATACATGTTCTTGTCATGCAGAAATTGCTGCTCTACGTAATGCATGGCATAACTGTTCAGAGGGTCATCGCTCACTGAATATTAGAGTAAAAGAACCGTGGGTTTGACAAAGTATTTAAGAAGGCAACATTATATGTTGTAAGAACTGATAATAAGGGAAATTATAGAAATTCAGCGCCTTGTCTTAATTGTACAAATATGATAAAAAATTTAAATATTAAAAAAATTATATTTAGTACAGATGATGGGTTTACCTGTATTAAACCAGAAGAATATAAAACAACTCATGTAAGTCAAGGAAATAGATTTATTAGAAATTTAAAATTAAGTTAAATATAAATCCATCACATGATTGTGTTTGTCATGATTACATATATTGAAAATTTCGATCAAGTGGATTTTTAACAAGACATCTTTCTAGAAAATAATATAAACTAGTTGAATATATATTTTTTAATTCAATATTAAATAAATGTAAAAAAAGTTTACCAAAACTATAATAGGATGTAGTAAAATAAAAATAATTTTTTGTAGGATTTTCTAATTCTGGTGGTAAAAATTGATTATCCTTATCTATAAAATCAATAATACCATAATTACCAGATTCTTTAGAATCTAATTTATTAGATAATTCAAATATATTATTAATATTATTAAAAAGATAAATATTATCATTAATAACAACAAAATCTTTAATATCAAAATATTTAATTCCTAAATTTAAATTTTTAAGAATAAAAATTTGCATACCAACATCATATATAAATTTATTAATATGCATATCAGATAAATTATTATCTAATTTTTTAACATTATCCCCATCAAATAATATTTTTTTATCATTTTTATAAACATCAATTAATTGCGAAGTTAAAAAGTGAATAATATATTGGTTATTAACATCTTCTTTAATACTATACCCATCCTGTTCTATAGTAATATACTCCATTTATATTTACATTGATATAATTATCAATAAAAATACTAAATACAATCGCTGTCTCCTATATAAATATATATGCGCAATAAATTTATGATTATAATAAGAATGAATGACTAGCTGTAAGGAGACATATTAGATACATAAATTAACTTTAAATAGTTATATAAATATTAATTAAGAAAAAAATTGAAAAAACATTTTCTCTCTAGTAAAATATACCCCACCCACTCATAAAAAAGAAAACAGATGCCAAATGACCGTTTTAAAAGTTTAAATGAAAATAAATTTACAAGTAAACAATATAAAGGAAAAGAATCAAAAAATGATAAAAAATTAAATGATAAAAAAAATATTTTTAATAGACATAAGAATAGTTCAAAAAAGCATGTTGAATTAAAAAAAGAATTTGAAACAAAATTAGAAGATTTTCCTGAATTATTTGAAAATAAGTCAGTTACTGAAAATGTAAACCAACTAGATTATAGTAAACAGACATGGGTTATAAAGGAAGAAGTAGTAGAAGATGAAATATATAAAAATAATTGGACCATATTAACAAAAGGCAAAGTATATTCTTTACCAAATAAAAAAGAAGAAGAAGAAATTTCGCCCTATTATAATCCAGATAATGCAGAAAAAATATTAGAAAATAGAATCAACTATCGTCTTGAATTAAATGATATTTTAGGCGATATATCACCATATTGGGATTGGAATCCAGAACCAGAATTTAGTGATGATGATGAAGATTATGATAATGAAGATTATGATGACTCAGATGAAGAATATGTTGAGGATTGGTAATTTTAGTTTAGTTTAATTTAATTTAATTTAATAGTAAATTAAATTATATGGTTAATATATTTTTTTTATATATAAATGAAAATAATGACTTATATAGTATTAAACAAATAAAAGAAGAAAATATCAATATTTTAACACAAGAGAGACAATTATTTTTAATAAAAAATTATAATAAAAATTTAATATGTAAACATAAAATAATAGATATTTTTTATTTTAATTTTGATATATCAGCTAATGAAGTTCAAGATCTATTGGATAATAATATAAATAAAAATTTTATAAATCAATTAAAATTATTAGAAGATATTAAATTTAATACCACCTTAGATGTATTTAAAAATTTAAACTCAGTATATTATTTATTTAAAATGAATACAAATGCTAATAATAATAATACAAAAAAAATATTTTTAACTTCAAAAAATAAAACCAGAAAAATCAATTAATATTTATTAATTTAAAATTGATTTTAAAATTATTTAAAGATTTAAAAATATCGTCAATAAATGGCTGCACTAACATCCGCACTTAACAGTCTTGATAATATGCAAATTGGAGAAAATAATAGTATAGAATATGGATGGAGTTTAGAAGTGCAAGAAATGATTGTACAATTACAATTTCAATTAACAAGATGTGATGATAATCAATTAATTAATCTAAAATTAAAATTTATACAAATTCTGGAAAGAATATTTGATAATTATCTTATATGTAAAAATAATGAATTAATTAAAATTATTTATAAAATAATTGCACATACTAGAGATATTAAAAATGGAAAAGGTGAATATAATCTATCATATATGTTACTAGATGAATTATATAAAATATCCAAAAATAAAAAATATAAGAGTATTAGTGTAAATATTGAAAAACTAAGTTTTGAAATGTTAAAAGAATTTGTTAATAAAAAATATGATCATCCTTATGGTTCTTGGAAAGATATAAAATATATACTTAATTATCGAACAGATGTAAAATGTAGAAATTTTGGATTAACTAATAGAGATTCATTCTATATTGAAGCTTTAAATATTATTTGTGAACAACTTAAAAAAGATACAAAGAATAAAAATAATCTAAGTTTAGTTGCAAAATGGATACCTAGAGAAAAATCTGATAAATTTGGCTGGATTGCAAAAGATATTGCTTTTACATATTATAAAGAATGGTTAGTAAATAATAATGTAAATGATTATGCAAAAAATAAAAGTAGTGAACGTAAAGCATTAACACATTTCAGACAATTAATATCCAGTTTAAATAAAGATCTACATACACCACAAATTAATCAGTGCAATAAAACATGGAGTAATATTGATTTTAATAAAAATGTAACTAGTATAACTTTACAAAAACAAAGAAATGCTTTTCAAGGAGTAAATAAACAAGGTAAAATTAGAATGGATATACAAGGAGATAACGACAGACTACTTTGTAGAGAAAACTTTATAAAATATATAAATGATTGTAGAATGGGTAAAAGTGTAGCGAAAGGAAAATGTATTGGAATATCATCTTTTGTAAAAGATGCATTATATTGTATTTCTCAAAATTGTTATAATAAAGAGGAGTATGATTTAATTAATATGCAATGGAATAATAATGCCTCTTATAATAACAAATTATGTGATATGATAGCTATGGTCGATACTTCAGCATCTATGGAAGTAGATAACAGTTATCCTATAAATTCAGCAATTGGATTAGGTTTAAGAATTGCTGAATCAAGTAAATTAGGAAAACGTATTTTAACTTTTAATAGTAAACCTGAATGGGTAAATTTAGAAAATTGTAATAATTTTATAGAAATGGTAAGAAAAGTTAAAAATAGTCCTTGGGGAATGAATACAAATTTTGATGTTGCATTTGATTTAATTCTATCAGTGGCAGTAGCTAATAACATTAGTCCACAAGACATGGAAAATTTTACACTAGTTATTCTTTCAGATATGCAAATTGATTCTGCAGCAAATAATTCTGACTCCATGTATGAACGTATGAGACAAAAATATTATGATGCAGGATTAAAAACAATTTATAAAACACCTTATAAACTACCTCATATTGTGTTTTGGAATTTAAGATCTACAAATGGATTTCCTAATTTATCCAATACACCAAATACAAGTATGTTAAGTAGTAACTCTCCAGCTTTACTTAATAATTTTAGTGAAAATGGAATTAGTGTACTTAAAAATTTAACACCATGGAATATTATGAAAGAACAATTATCTATATCAAGATATGATAGTTTAAATACAATTGTGGATGAATTATTTCTATAATTATAAATTAAAAAAATTTAAATTTATAAATATAATTTAATTTAGATGAATAGAAATTATAATGATTTATTGGAAATTATAAATTCTTTAATACATACAAATATTGATATTAGCAATATTGATATTAGCAATATTGATATTAGCAATATTGATATTAGCAATAATACAATAAATAGAGATAATAATAACACAAATCTATTTGAAGAAATTATAAGAGATAATTCAGATAATAATAGATGGCTAAGAACTTTTTTTACAAATAATATAGAAGATTCAAATGAAATAGATTCAAATGAAATAGAATCAAATGAAATAGAATCAAATGAAATAGAATCAAATGAAATAGATAATAGTGTTCAAAATATAATAAATGAAAGTTTTTATGAAAATAATCCATATAAAAAAGTTTTATCTGAAAAAGGAATGGATCAATTAAAAACAATATATTTTAATAAATCATGTAATTGCAATCAATGTCCTATAACACAAAAAGAATTTATAGAAAATGAGAAAATTACAGAATTACCATGTGGTCACTTATTTAATAGTGAAGCAATAGAAAAATGGCTATGTGAAGAAAAAGCAATATGTCCAGTCTGTCGTTTAGATTTAGATTCAATAGAAATTAAAAATGAATCAAATAATTTAATATTAGATAATAATTTTCCACCATTATATGAAAATAATAATCACGAATTATTTAGACAATTATATAATGTAAATTTTTTTGCTATAATAGAGAGACAGGAGGAAGAGAATCTACAAAGAGTAATACTTAATAGTTTTGAAAATTAAAAATCTTTTCTAATGAATTTATATAATGACAACTACTAAAAAACGAGCATTATCTCCTTTTAATTTATTTATGCGTTCTGAATTAATAAAAATTAAAAAAGCAAATCCATCACTAGATCATAAAAGTGCATTTAAAATGGCCGCGCAAAATTGGAAAAAAAATAGTGGTTCATTTAGCGTTCCCAAAAAAGGACAAAAATCTAAAACACGTAAACATAGAAAAGATTTTATTACACACAAAGGTGATAAAAAATTTCATAGAAAAGGACATAGAGAAAGTAAAAATAAAAAAGGAACACATAATAAACCATACAAAAAGTAAATTTTCTAATTATTTAATACTTTAATTAATGTGAGATAATCATTTAATTTTACATTAGTATAAAATATATCTGAATATGTTCTCTGAGTTTGTTTACTTGATAAACGATTGTTTGGATTAGGTGATATATTAGTTAATAATAACTGAGAAAATTTATTAATTAATTCACTATCTGGAATTTTGTTATTAAATAATAATTTTAAAAATCTAAGATATAAAATACTTAATGAATATAAATCCCAAGTATTGGCAAATAATAGTAATTCCTTTATTGTGGTTTTACTATCTACATTTACATATTTCATAAAAAAATTCTTAGCAGCAATAAAATAACTATCTTTAAAATTATCACTTAATATACTCATCCCGCTATTATTTTTAATATATTCTTTAATTAAAATATCTATAGATTTTTCTGTTAAAACACCTTTATATAAAACATAATTAATAACATGAATTTCTAGACACCATAAATAATAATCAGGACTATATATATAAAAATAATTATTAAGATTAGTATCATCTAATTTATCTAATGGAATTGATAATCCAAAATCAATAAGTATAGGATTTTCGTATTTAATACTATATAAAATATTTTGATCTTTAATATCAAAATGAACAATATTATTCTGTAATAATATATCAATTGATATACTAATATATTTATAAGTTTCAATAAATGTTAAAAATAAATGACGTGTAGTCCTATCTTTATCTGAAAATAACTCTTTAAAACTAATATTTTTAATATAAGGCAACTGAAGTAATAAATATGTATCAATATCTCTATCAATAATATTACATTTATCAATCATCGAAGGAGTAAGACTAGCTAAACTGATACTACAACTTTTAATAACAGGTAAAAAATATAATTTATAATTACTAATCTCTTTAATTAATGTTCCAATATAAATTTCATTTTTAGCATTAAAATCATTTAATTGTAGTTTAGATACATATTTCTTATTGTTACTTCTAACATTACTACAATTATATCCAGGATAAAATATACAGCCAAAGCCACCCTGATCAATTAAATCTGGCATTACTAATAATTTAAGATATTAAAAATAAATTGAAAAATTTTAAAACAATTATTATATAATTATAATATGACAGATATAGAAGAATATTTAAAACAATTAAATGATCAAGAAATTTTAGCATTAGAACAAGCAAAGAAAATTTTAGGTGACTCTTTTAATATTAAAAAAAGTATCGGATATAATATTTGGTTAAAAAATAAGAATTAAGATAATAATATTAAAATTATTATCTTAATTTATCTGACCTTTTTACGTCTTTTTCTAGTTTTCTTTCTTTTTTTTCGTTTTTTTTTACCACCCTTTAATGTTTTTGTAATTGCTTCAATATCTTGAGCTTGTCTTTTTAAATTTTTAACAGTTTCAAGACCTTTATATGTATTATATCCAGAAGCAGCTGTCATTTCGCCAACATCAATAACATCTAATAATGCAGGACCTATTCCAGGTATAAAATCTAATAAATCATGTTGTAGTGATTCAGCAGCCATTATTCCCTCTGTATTAATTCGACCTTGAAATTTTGAAATTTCTTTTACAACTTTAGGATTTGTCATAATTTTATTTGTAATTTGATCTGCTAGATATTCAGCATTGGGTGTATTAGTATTTTGTAATTTTTTTAATACCTCTTCATGAATTGCACCACGTGAAAATTGTTCAATAAATCCTCCTTTAAGTTTCATTATACTTTATAGTTAGTTATTTTTTTTAAAACTAGCATAATCTAATGTTACAAAATCCTCTTCTAAACTATCTGATTTTTTTGTATTTTTTTCTTTATCTAAATCATCTAATTTTCCTTTATATTTAAAATTATTAGTTTTCGCAATTACAGGTAAATTAGGGGTTTTAATATTTAAACTATAATCAACAGAAAAAGATTTTTTTTTATCATCTGGTTTTAAATTAGCAAAAACACTTTCACTAGAATCATCATCGTCATTATTATTTTTTTTATCATCATTTGTTTTTTTAACTAAATCTCTAAAATCTTTCTGGGTATTAATTAATAAATTTTTACAATTATTTTCAATAACAAAATGTCGAGCAACAACTTCTAAATATCCATAAGGAATATCTTTTTTATCACTAAAATAAATAAAATAATTATTTTCATAAGAAAGATACACTACACCTTGTGGTGTAGTAACTATAACATATTTATCTTTTAATTTATCTATTTCATGTTGAGTAATGTCTCTCTCTTCTAATTCAAAATATTCTTCTAGATATAAAGAATTAAATGGAATATCTTCAATATCTTCATCTGTAAATCCAAACTGACTAATATATTCTTTTTTAATATTATTAAATAACATATTAGCAACAATTATTCCCGATATCCCAAAACTAGTTAATAAAACTCCCATCCCAACATAAAAATATCTAAGAAATTGATTAACATAATCTACAGTAGTTTCAATATTATAACATTGATGATATGTCAAGTTATCCATTAATTTTAATAAATAACTAGTTTTTAAATAGTAATTTTTCTCTTTCTTTTAAAATATCATATACTTCATTTTGTAAATTTGGTAATTTAATTTTTTTATAATTATTATTATTAGGATGTAAACAAACTAAATATAATCCATCTACATTTATTCCATATTCATTAACTAAAATATATTTATAAATATTAAGTTGTAAAGCATAATGCCAATAATTTGTATCAGGAAGATGTTGTAAATAGGTTGGAATTAACCACTTATTATATTTACTAGTAGTTTCTATTTTAATAATTCTTTTCCAATCATATATATCAATAATACCATCTTCTCTCATAAAAGTCATATCAATAGAACCTGCTATTTTATATTTAATACTATAAATTAACCATTCTGTTCTATATGGTTTCAAATTATAATTATCATTGTAAAAATTTAAAAAATATTGATACTCTAGAGAGATATTATTAACTTCAATATTATTATATTTACATTCAATATCATAATGTAATGCTGTACCTTTCTCTCTACTTACTATACCATCATTTGACCATTTTTGTTTAATTTGTTCTTTACTCATACCAGCATATGGACCTATTAAAAAATTTTTTCCATTAACAATATTATTAATGATTATATCAGTATTAAATTTATTAATAAATTTATGAATTAAGGTAGTAACTGAAAGAAAAGAAGAATCATTTTTATTATCATAACAAACAGTATAAATATGACCATCATTTATAAAGGTAATATTACTATCTTTATCATGTGCATTTAAGTTAGCTAAATAATTAATTGACATAATATAATAGCTTAAATAGATTTATATTAAAATTTATAAAATAACATTAGCAGCAGCTTTTGTAATTAAATATAAAGATATAAAAAATATTATTAATAATAAAATATTAATAATTTTACAAAAACTTGGCTTACTAAATTGAGATTGTAATTGTTTAATATGTTGTCTAATCTGTTCAATAGTTTTAATTGGCATAATATATATTAATAATATTATTAATATATATTATGGGTTTGTTTATAGAAATATTAATAGAGATTAAAAAAAGTAATTCCATAACAAGTAATACACAATTCCTTTCATCATTAGCAAAACAATATAATTGTATAAAAGATTATTTTATATATGAAACAGAGGGTTTAAATAATAATATTTATGAAAATAACTGTATTCACATTATAGAATTTAAAAATCCAGAAACAGAATTTTGTAAAAATAATATAATTAAATATATCAAAACTATTATAAATAATAAGTATGGTAAATTAGAAACTATTTACCGCGATGAAGGAAAAATAGAAACTATTTTTAGCTCTATTAAAAGTAAATATATTGCTAGTAATGGTAGAGAAAAAATAGTAAAACAAAAACCCATTTTAACTAAAATAGAAGAAAAATTATAATTTTTTTCTTCGTCTACTTTTTTTACTTTTTGTATGTTTAGCCACTTTTTTTCGTGTTATTTTTCTAGTATTTAATGGAAAATCCTTTTCTAATTGTTGAATTAAAGAATTTTTATTAGCAGGATAATTTAATAATTCCATTAATTGTTCCTCTTTTAAATTTGGAATAACTCCAGATGAAATATTATTATTATCATTAATATAATATTCAGTGATATCTCCATCGCTTTGTGTATTAAAACTAATATTATCAATAGGCTTACCATTAATATATAATTGTGAAGATCCTGAACTAGACGAATACTCCATTTATATTATATAAATAAAATTTTATTTATATTGAACTTCAAATGTATTTAATAACAATGCAAATAATAACCAAATAAAAAGTGGTAAAAGATAAAACTTAATTTTTCTATTAACTAATATTAAAATATATAATAATGAGAGAATAGATAATAAAATTATATAAATACCTGCTTTTTTATTATTATAACATGAATAAACAACTAACCATAAATTAAGTAAACAAATTAAAGTAATATAATACAAAGAATATTGTTTACTTTTAACCCATGCAACACCTAATAAAAGATATAAGATAGGCCACACAATTCCAAAAACAAAAGCAGGAGGTCTAAATTTAACCGACATTCCTGCATTTTTAGATGGAGAACATACACTTGATACACTAAAACTTATTAATAGTGGGGCTAAAATTATTAATAAATCACGATACATATATATTATTAATATATATTCTCTCTGAATTTAAAATAAAGCACTATTAAAAAAGAACTTAAAATAAAGCATTAAACATATTTTGAATTTGTAAAAAATTGAAAATATAAGAATATATACTATTTTAAAAAGATAGTATGAAGATAAATGATAGTATGAAAATAGCATCTTGGAATGTAGCTGGAATAAGAGCAATGATTAAAAAAGGTAATTTAAATGATTTAATTAATAAATGTAATCCAGATATAATTTGTCTTCAGGAGACTAAAGCAGAAGAGTGGCAAGTAACATTACCTGAAAATATAAATAGTCAATATCCATTTCGATATTGGGAAAGTACAAAAGGTACAACACAACGTAAAGGACTAAGTGGAACTGCTATTTGGTCAAAGATTAAACCAATTAGACAATATAATCCTCCTATTACTGATGAAGAAGGTAGAATTACTACACTCGAATTTGAAAATGTAATTATTGTATCAGTATACACACCAAATTCACAATGTTTAGATAGTAATAGACTTAAATTTAGAACAACAACTTGGCATGATAATTTTAAAAATTATATAGGTCAACTACAAATACTAAAACCAACTATTATTTGTGGTGATTTAAATGTTGCTAATGAAAATATTGATATACATAATCCAGAAAAACATCATAATCATGCAGGATTTTTAGATATTGAAAGAAAACAATTTAAAGAATATCTAAGCCAAGGATATACTGATATTATCAGAAAATTTAATGAAAATACAGAAGGACTATATACTTACTGGAATCAAATAAATCCAAAAATTAGAGAAAATAATTCAGGATGGAGAATTGATTATTTCCTAACTAGTAATGAAATTAGAGTTAAAAACTGTAGTATTGAAAATAAAATTTATGGTTCTGATCATTGTCCCATTTATATTGAGATTTATAATTAATTATTTTATGCTGACTATATATATGTCTTATAATATAAGAACTTATTCAAATGGTCCTAATAATTTAAGAAATTCTAGTAATTATATTGATCAAAAACGAGCTTCTACTATATTTACCGGTATAGCAGCTAACAAAAAAATACCAGATAATGTAAATATAGCACATTGTGATAATTCAGAATGGAAAGGTAACATTGCTAGTGTTGGGGGATTTAATGTATCAAGTTATAAACTTTTTTTAGATTTAAGTAAAGGTCAATATTATACAGCAGTTAATGGAAGACAATTAAATATTAATAATAAAAAAATTTGTACAGTCCAAACTAAACATATATATGCTAAAAAAGCTTTAGAAATAAATAATTGTAAAACAACTATTATTAATTTTAATAATATAAGTAATAATTTACAACAAAGTGGCAATATTAGAGAAGGAAACTATTTAGTAAACATTGAAAAATGTAATCCTACTGGTTGTATTAATACTGTATTATATAAAAATCAAACAATAAATTCAAATTTAATATATAATTCAAAAGATGAACAAAAAAATATAGCATTTTTAAATAATGAAAGTAAATTACGCGGTTTTAATTTTCCTTCAAAAATAACCATTCCAAATATTTAATTATAAATTATAAATTTTTCTTAATTAAATATATAATGCTTTACGGCAAAACTCGATCCCGTCGTGCTGGAACTAGCCATATGTTAAATCGGGCTGCGGTTCCTGGTGTATTTCTTGCTAGCGTACTTGGTTACAATAAAAAATCAAAAAAACGTAGAGGTGGAACCAAAAAAGGAATGAAAAGAAAAACTGCTCGTCGTGCATATGTTCACACACGTAAACACCGACGCTCCAAAAAACACTAATTAACTCTTAACAATTTTATAATAATTTATTATAAAATTGATTATTAAAATAATAATTTTAAATTATTATTAATGACATGTCTTAATGCAAAACAACAATTAATTTTTGATAAATATTGTAATGGAGAGAATATATTTATTACTGGTCCTGGAGGCACAGGTAAGACCTATCTTATTAAAGAAATCGTAAAACATGCTAAAGAAAATAATAAGGCTATTCAAGTATGCGCATTAACAGGATGCGCCGCTATTTTACTTGAATGTAAAGCTACTACTCTTCATGCATTTGCTGGAATAGGTTTAGGAAATGGATCTATTAGTGATGTAGTAGATCGTGTTGTTAAAAGCAGACATAAAAGACCAAATTGGCAAAAAACAGATATCCTAATTGTAGACGAAGTAAGTATGTTATCTTTAAAACTTTTTAAAATTTTAGACTTAATTGCTAAGAGAATTAAAAATAAAAGAAATATTCCATTTGGAGGTATGCAAATTATATTTTCTGGAGATTTTTATCAATTACCTCCGGTTGGTAATGAAAATGAAATAGAAACTACACAATTTTGTTTTGAATCTGATATGTGGGATCTTCTATTTCCTAATCAAATTTGTTTAGATGAAATATTCAGACAAACAGATGAAAAATATGCAAAAATTCTAAATAAATTAAGAGTAGGCAAAATTACGACTAATGCAATTACAACATTAGAAAAATGTGTTGGTAAAATTATTAAAGAAGGAGAAGAACCTACTAGATTATTACCAAGACGACGAGATGCAGATGCATTAAATAATTGTGAATTAGAAAAACTAGATATAGAAACCGAAAATATATATACTATGAAACAAGTACCAGAAAAAGAATTACCCTTAAGTAAAGAACAATTAACAAATTTAAACTTATTTACACCAAAAGAACGTTCACTGGAAGCCCAATTTCTAGCAGATAATCTAATTGTAGAACGTGAAATTAAATTAAGAAAAGGAGCATATGTAATGTGTATTGCAAATTTAAATATTGAAAGTTATCGACCAATTATTAATGGTAGTCAAGGAATAGTAGTTGATTTTATTGATGGTTATCCATTAGTTAAATTTAAGGAAGATGTTATTGAAGTAATTGGTCCTCATATTTGGCAAAGTGAAAAAATTCCTGGTGTTGCAATTAAACAAATACCACTTATATATGGTTGGGCAATTACTATTCATAAAGCACAAGGACTTACTCTAGATAAAGGATATATTGATTTAGGATCACAAATATTTGAATGTGGACAAACATATGTAGCATTATCGCGTGTTAAAAGTTTAGATGGATTATATTTAAAAAGCTTTGATTTTACAAAAATTAAAATTAATAAAAAAGTTAAAGATTTTTATAGTAAAAGTCTAATCATATAAAATATTAAATTCTAAAGTACATGACCAGTCCATATTATTAAAATTAACAATACGTCCATGTTCATCTAATATTCGTAAATGTAATTTTTGAATATCTACAGGGCCATAATATAATCTTGAAGCAGCTTTACTTTCTTCAATTGCTGCTATATTAAACATCCCTGAGTCTTGCACTTTTTCTTGATAATTTACTCGGGATATTATATGTTTAGTTAAGGTAGAATCAGAAAATGCAGCTACATAAGTATCACTAGATGCATTAGTAAAATCTTCAATACTAATATATAAATATCTTGGTGTCTGAAAATTTGCTATACCATCGGATTTTATTGTGTTATCAATATTAATTTCATATTCACTATACCTAAATCCCATTAACCAACCAATACTAAAAGGTAATAAATTATCATCACCAAAATTAATTTTAATTAATTCGCCTGTATTATTAATAAATTCTGATCTTCCATCTATAGAATCTATGATATATTTTAAATCCTTTAACGGATTGTTTGGAATTGAATCTAGTTCTTTTTTAATATAGGTTTGAAAATTTGCATCTGCCTCCCGAAAAGGAGAAAAGGTAAATGGAGTTTGATAATTACCAGGTCGAATTTCAATTTTATATTCCTTTTGACCTTTACTAATTTTAAAATATTTTGGTTCATTAATTCCATATATTGATATTGGCATTTCTAAACCCATAAGAGTCATACTAACAACTCTCTTAAATGTTTCAGGTAAATCAAGATGAAAATTGCTACTTAAACTATTATAGTAATCTGATCTAAAACGAGAATCAATATTAAGATATCTTTTAATAGTCTTAAAATCAATTGGATTAATTTGGCCCGGAGGATAATAACCTCCACGCCCTTCTTTATTATCAGATGGTTTTATTACTCCTATATTCATTTGATTAGGATGAACAATTAATGGATTAGATTCGGGAGTATGATTAACCATTTTATTTGTTTCAAAAGAAAAATTTAATATACTATCTTTATCACTAATTAATTTATCTTTTGCATAAGTTAAAAAACTATGAACTTTATTCCTATCACTAAATTGTAATTTAGAATCTTTTAATATACTTTCTTGAATATTATTAATTTGCTTCATAATTTCATTATTATCATAAACTTCTGATAATCCTAAAATTTCTCTTAATTCAAGATTATTATACTTAGCGACATTAAAATCAATGCTTTTAATAAAATCCATTATATATTCTTATAGAATATATTTAATTTAATACAACTGAATAATTATTATGGTCATTAATATGTTTGCAAAAACCTCTATATTGAAAACTTGGACAACTACATTTTTCACTAATAACTTTATTACCTTTTCTAATTTGTGTTCGTTTGTAAATCGTTCCAGTAGATCCATAAATACCCCAAGTAATATATTCACATTTTTCATTATTATCTTCAAGAATAGGCTCATCATTTTTTTCATCTAATAACATAATTCCCATTGCTGCATAATTATGGAGATCAATTAATGTATCTCGTATTTTTTCATCTTCAACTAAATTAATTCCTCTACTACTAATACTTTGTAATCTACTAATTTTATCACCTAATCTTACTAATACTCCAACTGTACCATAATTTGCAAAAGCATCACCATAATCTTGATTTTTTTTTTCTAAATAATTCCTTTGCCTCATATTGAACATTAGATAGTTGCTGAACACGATCCATTTTAAATGATTTAAAATAATTTTAAAATTTTAAATCAATTTTAATTTTAAATTAATTATTTAACATCGATTTTTACGCGCTGCTAATGCACCCCCAGTTACTACACCACCAGTTGTAGAATTTACAAATCCTCTTTGATGCCAATTATTATTTGTTTTAATCATTGTCCAGATTTTCCGTGGTGCAGTACAATATGGTATAGTAGCAGTATATACATTGCAATTACCATTTTTATCACAAACAACACCTTGTGGTACAGTAATAGTTCGCAGGGCCTCTTGTTCGTTAAGACAAGCTCTTAATTCAGGTCCAGTTGGTCTACCTTTACTACCACCAACAGTAATACCAAATCCAATTGATCTAGTCATATATATTAACTAAGAAAAAGAGTTTATCCTCCACAGCCACATCCTTTTACTTGTTTAGGCTTAAACATATTTCTTAAATCAACAGGACTATATAAATCAGATACTTTTGGTCTATTAATCATTGGTTGTATTTTTGGTTGTTTTGGTTCTTTTGGTGGAAGTTTTTTATTAGTTTGTAAATTAACATTATTATTATAATATATTCTTGTTTTAACTTCTTGTGCAGAAAAACACATTGGTATACGATGAGGCATATATATATTATAAATATAATTAATTACAATTATTACAATCAGACGATAAAGAAATAGGACTAAACTTATAAATATAATTATTCATTCCACTACTATTAAATGCATATATTCTATCATTATATTTCTGCCTTCTATATGAAAGTAATGGTAATGGCGCTGTTCTAGTTACTGTAACAGATGGTTGTGATAGTATTATACCTTTTTTCTTAGCTAAATAACGATTATATGAGCCATGTTTAACATCTACACCCTCACCACCTGGTGTCATTGCTCCAGGTCTATTAGCTGTTATTGTAGATTTAGTAGAATTACCTCTAGATGGAACATTAATATATTTAATTGGATCATTTTGATTATTAATAGCAACAAATTCTCCACTTCTAGATGGCGTTACTCTATCACTTTGGTTTCTTAAATAATAAGGATTACCCCAGACACGACTAGACATCGCAATTTTATTTTTCTCACTACCTTTAAAATTTAATATAGAAGAGGAAACAGTAATACTTTTAATAGATCCAGTAAATTGCGAAGAAGGCATGCGAGATTGATTTTGAATTCTTCTATAAGCAGCAGCTGCATCTAAAGATGTACATCCACCAACAGCTACACATGGTTCTGGTGTTAATTTACTTGATTTACAGACCCAAGTAGGTTGCCAGCCCATTTGTGGATTTTTTGAACAATCAAAAGGTAATATACAATTTGAACCAGGTTCTGGAACACAAGGTTTTAATATAGGTATATTTCCACTACAATCACAAGTATTAACTAACACTATTCTATCATTAGTCATAATATATATTACTTATAGATAATAAAATTGAAAATTAATTTAAGATATTATAATATTTTATAATGACAACAGTAATTCAATATCAATGTAACCATTGTAAAAAAACATATAAACGATATAGTTATTATAGTAAACATATTATTACTTGTTGTCCTAGACTAGAGAGAAATGATAGAACTATAGAAGAAATTAAAGAACCTTCTACAATTGAAACTACTTTATTATTACTTATAAAATCAAATAATGTACTTAAAGAACAAGTTAAACAATTACAAAATGAAGCAAAAGTTATTAAACAAAAAATAAACATTATTGATATATTAAATAAAAACAAACCTAAAACTGATTATATAGAACTGACAAATAATTTAATTATTAAATTTAATATAAATAATTTCTTAGAAGAAAATAATTTTGATTTTATAATAAAAAATTTAAATATATTCATTGAAACTGATTGCTTATGTAAAGTTAAAATAAAAACAAATAAAATTTTTGGATATTCTAATGGATGGAAAGAATTAGATAATCAAGATATTAAAACTATTATTCATAAAATATATAAATTATTATTTAATTCAATTAATAATTGGTCACATAATTTAGGAGATAAATTATTTAATGAAAATAATTCTGATAAATATATCAAAACTGTGCGTAAAATTGATAATATTATTAATAATAACAATATTATTAACACTTATAAATATTTATATAATAATATCAAATTAAATCATGATATAGTTGAATATGAAGTTTTATAATTTATTGTTAATTTATTAGACATAGGTAATTTTTCATTAATACTTCTTGTAGGATTAACATGTGATTCAGTTGCTCCTATTAATAATTTATTAATTATTTTTTCTTTTTGTTTAATAATTAAATTTTTTTGATTCTTAATATGTTTACTTTTAAATATATTAGAAAAAGATCTTTTAAAAAATTTGATAAACATATATATATGTAAATTATTTTTTTATATTATTTTGTATGATAAACAATCCATGCAACAATAGAAATTAGAAAACTACCAAAATTATCTAAATACTGTAATGTATGCATCGCATAATTAGCTAATTGAGGCATATCATGTTGATAACTCCATTCAATAACATTTGATACATCTTCACTAACTTTTGTAGCAACATTATAATCTATATTAGCTAATTGATGAGCAGCTAGTATAGTTAATGGCCTTGGAATAATATTATTAGTAATAAAAGTCATTATTATTAATAATAATATAAGTTTTATATAATAATTACTTAATTATTTTAATAGGCATAAAAGTATACATAATTAATAATAACATAACAACTAATAATATAAATGAGTAACTTAAGTGAATATAATAATCAATAGGATAATAAGTTAAAATAGCTGAATTATGTTGTTCTATGTTATTAATATGATAATAACTATATGTACCTAAAGCAGTTAAGAGAGACACTGCTATTAAGATTAATCTTGCAATAAAAGGATATTTACTTTTAATGACTAATGCAGAAATACCAACAAAAATAGCAGCTGTTCTTATTTGTGCAAGATAAGTTCTACTATAAGATAATGCAATATTTCTATAAGTATGATTATTCATAATTAAAGATTAGATAAAATTTAAAATTAGTTTTGAAACTCATCAACATTAATGATTCTTTCTTTTAATTGCTTATAATCATGAGAATTTTTATCTAAATTCTGAATTAATTCAAGATCACCCAAAATATTACCTTCAAGATATATATTCTTTTTAATCTCATTTAAAATTTTATTATTATTTAAAATTTCATTGAAAATTTGTCTCTCTTCCTCATATGAATGATTTTTAATATATTTTTTAAGGTGAAGCAATAAAAATCTTTCAGGACCAAGATTATCAATAATATTATTTATTTTAATTTGATTTTCTCTCATAAGTTTTTTAATAATATAGTTTGTTAACTTATTACTTGCACTATAATAATTTTCATAATATTGAACACCTAAACATAAATATAAATTACTAAAAATATCAGCCATATCTCCTGATAACATCTGTTCTTTTTTTAAACCCCCAGCTTTTAATGCTACAAAATTTGTTAATGTTGCATAATTAATAATCTGTTGAGATAAATCTTGACATGAATTAAATGATTTAAAATATAAGAGAGAAACATGATTTAACATATTATTAAATTCATGCTTGAAAGTTTGTTTATCATTATTTAATATTGAATCTAAAATAGAATATATATGGGGATGACTTTTATTTAATCCTTGTCCAAAAATTATTAGTGATCTTGTAAGAGTATTTGATCCTTCAACTGTAATACCAATTGGAGCACTTCTATAAAATTTTTCTAAAAAATTACTATAACCCAAACAGATTGCAGCACCACCATGTATATCCATTGCATCATTTAAAACTATTCGTGCTCTCTCAGTACATTGTTGTTTCATTATTGCACTTAATACTGCAGGAGAATCACCATTATCTAAAATATCATTTGTTAATTCAATTGAAGACTGAATTATCCATGTATTTAAAAATATTCTATTAATTTTTTCTTGTATAGCTTCCATTTTAGACAAAGGCATTCCAAACTGTTCTCTAATTTTACTATAATTTAATATCCCAAATGCTGCTACCTTAGAACTAGCATTAGCTGTAGCAGGTAAACTAATACCTCTACCGGCAGATAAACATGCCATTAACATTTTCCAACCTTCCCCAATATTAGATGGACCTCCAATAACTTGCTCAGGCGAAATTAAAATTTCTCCTTTTATAGTACCATTTGGAAATCCTGCATTCATAGGATTATGATGAGTTTTTTGAATTAAATTTAGATGATCTCTCTCAATTAATGCTAATGTGATTCCACTTTTTTTTAATAAATTATTTGGATCATTTAAATTAAAGGCTATACCCATAAGATTTGCAACAGGAGCTAAAGTAATATATCTTTTATTTAAATTAATTCTAATTTTAATCTCTCCATCTTTTTCAATAACTTCTCCTTCATCAATACTACCTGTAGCATCAGAACCATTGTTTGGACCAGTTAATCCAAAACATGGTACCAATTCACCAGATGCTAATTTTGGTAAGTAATTTTGTTTTTGTTTTTCTGTTCCATATAAAGTTAATAGTTCTCCAGGACCTAAAGAATTAGGAACCATAGTTGTTACGCCTAATGCAGGATCAACACTTGCTATTTTAGTTAATACATTTGATAATTCATTAACAGAAAGTTTAATACCACCATATTTTTCATCAATAAGAAAACTAAAAAATTTATTTTTTCCTAGATAATTAACCCATTTATCATTATTATTATTTGGAAAAATTTTTGTATCTTCAGAATTTTTTGAAGAATAAAATTCTTTAAATAATTTATTTAAATTATCATCAGAAAATTTAACAGGCTCTTTCTTTTTTTCTGGAAATTTTATTACTCCTTTTAATATTCCACGATCTAAAGAAGTATTACCACTTCTAAGTGCAATTAATTCCGTTGGAGATATACGAGGAATTCGATTTTTTATTTGTCTAAAAAGAAAATTATACATATAATATTAACAATTATTAATTTTTAAATAATATAAAATTTATAATTTAAACTTTGACTCAAACTCTTGCTTAGTCATAATTGGTATTTCTAATTTTCTTGCTTGATCTGCTTTACCTGTAGTTTCATCTTTATCATCTCTAACTATTACTAAATAAGTATTTTTTGTAACAGAACTAGTAAGATCTACGCCAATATCATTTAATTTTAATTGTAATTCTTTATCTCTAAAACCTGTTAATACAATTTTTTTTCCATATAAAATATGACCACTATCCTTAGCATCTGTCGTATTATCTTGATATAATTTATCTTCTAAATTTGCATCTGCTAAAAATATAATAAATTCACCTATTTTAGAAACAAAACTTTCAGCAGTTTTCTTTGCTATACCATCTACTTTAATTAATTTTTTAATCTTTTCTTGATTACTATCTCCAGAAACTAAAATATCCGGATAATCATTTAATATTCTTTCAAAAATCTTATTACCAAACCCTCGTCCAAATACATTTGTAGCTGTCATTAATTCGGATAATGAAACCTTATCTAATTTTTCATGGATTCCATTATAAAATTTATTTGCGGTTTTTTCTTGAAATCCCTCAATCGTTAAAAAGTCAGAAGGTTTCATGGCAATAATTTTAGATACAGAATCATAACCTGCTTCAAATAATTTATTAATACTTCCTGGACCAATACCTTCTACCCCAAGAATTTTAAAGAAACCTAAAATATTTTTTGTTTTTACAATTACATCATCATCCTTATTATCTAAAATAATATCTGTATGTGTTTCATTCCATTTAAAAGGCAGATCTGGCAATTTTGGGTTAACACCTTCAACTACATTAATTATATCAGGTATTACTTCGCCACTTCTAATTATTGTAATAATAGCTCCTACACCAATATTATTATCTACTATAAATTTGGCATTTTTACCTGTTGCATATTGAATTGTAGCACCTCCTAATGTAATTGGCTCAATTTGGACTCTTGGAGATAAATAACCATCTTTACTAGGAGTCCATAAAACATCCACTACCTTGGCTTCTGCTATTTGATCAGAAATAATCATTTTAAAAGCAAATGCATGTTCTGGATTACCTGTAGATCGAGGATATATCTTATCATTAACAACAACAACTCCATCAACTTGATAAGCATAACTTTCTCTCCATTTTAAAAGTTCTTCTGATAAATTTTCATTATTTATTTCATTTTTACTTACATTTATTACTTCCAAAATATTATTTTCTTTTAAAAATTTCATTTGATCTGATGGTTTTAATTCAGGACTTATTACTTCATATGCTACAAAATTAAGATCTTTAATAATACTAGTATCTATAGTTTTTTTATTTACCATTCCTGCTACAAAATTTCTAGAATTAGCAAACTGTTTACTATATTTTTTATCAAATTTATCTTTAGTAATAATAATTTCACCACGTATAGCAACATCTTTAATGTCAATATTTATTATATAAGGAATTAAATGACTTATATCTTGACCATATTTTCCATTACCTCTAGTATATAATTTGGATTCTCCATCTTTATTTATATATAAAGCACTAATTCCATCCAATTTTGCAGAAATAATATAAGGTCCTTTATATTTTTTCTTCCATTTAGCTAAGGCATCTGTATCAGGTTTTATTTTATCCATAGACCATAATTCATATGGAAGTTTTACTTTTTGTCTTCCATGTGTAACTTCACATGAAGCATGACCTTCATTTACTATTTTATTTTTTGGGTATTTTTTGGTTGTATAATCTCTTATAATGTCATATTGCGAATCTGTCATCAAAGAATAACCTTCACAATAATAAGCATTATTAGATGCTTGAATAATTGAGGTTAGTTCTTTTTCACTCATCATTTGAAGAGCTAATATGCCATCTTTTAAAAATTGGTCAATTAATTTTTCAGAATTATCTTTTGTTTTTTTAAGAGTTATATTCTTTTTTGTTTTTTTAGTAGAAGTATCTTTAACATTCAATTCTTCTAATGCATCTAGAAACATGGTATCATCAAAATCATCTTCTATAGTATCTTTCTTTGGTGAAGGAGTTTTAGTTGATTCTAAAGCAGCTAATAGTTTTTTTTCATCTATATCTTCCTTTGGCGAAGGAGTTTTAGTTGATTCTAAAGCAGCTAATAGTTCTTTTTCATCTATATCTTCTTTTGGTGAAGGAGTTTTAGTTGATTCTAAAGCAGCTAATAATTCTTTTTCATCTATATCTTTATTTGGTGAAGGAGTTTTTCCCTCCAAAAGAACAATTGATCGACCATCAATTCTATTTTCAGGTTCAACATATGCAACTCCTAGAAAATTTTTAATAGATTTTTCACTAGGAAACTCATGTCCAACTTTTTTTCCTTTTACTCCTTTACTAAAATAATGAAGTCCATGTTCATTTAAAGTATAACCTAAATCAACCGCTCTTTGTCTAATAACAGTATTAAATATTTTACTTCCAGTGAAATAGAATAATGCAAAAGCATATTCCTCAGGAGATGTATATAAGAAATCAACACGTCTTATAGGATAGTCTTTATCAATCTGAACAAGAGTAAGACTTTTAGTTTTACCTTTTGACAAAACTTCTATTATAATTTTATCTTTAATCAATTGATTAAGTACATTTTCATATGCATCTTTATCATTATTTTTATTAGTAATAATAATATCAATATCTCCAGAATCTTCTTTTTTTCTTCTATAACTTCCAACTATTTCAAATGTAGAATCAGGTGGAGCATATTTATCAAATATTACAGCAAATAGTTTTGCAAATTCAGTAATCTCTTTTCTTGGAATACGTTGTTTGATATTATCATAATATTTTAATCCAATTTTTTGTTTATCATTTAGTAAATTTTCATGATCTCGCAATTGAGAAATACTAGTAATACCTTTATTAATTAATTCTTTTGCTTTACTTGGTCCAATGCCATATACATCACATAATATATTCATTGGATCATTTCTCTCACGTTCAAGAGCTGCAATTGAACCAGTTTTAACATACTCATCTAATTTATTATATATAGTAGATCCAATACCAGGTAAATTTTTAATTTGTTTAATATCAGTAATATCGTCTGGATACTTCATAATTGTTTCTTCAGCAGTTGAATATGCTTTAGCTCTATGAGCCTCGCCTTTTTTTGTCATTATTTCAGCAAATTCTCCTAATACTTTAATAAATTTTTCATTATATCGCTGTGTGGTCATTAATGATTCAGATACACTTTTACTAGTAGTAGATTCTGTTTTCAATTTTTTTGGAGAGACATTTTTTTCCATAAACTCTTTTTTTTCAGGTGACATACTTTTAAGTGTTGCATTTTTTTTAGATAGTATTTGAATATTTTTCTTTTTTTGAGTTATTGGCATTATATTATATTAATATATAATGTCATTAGTTTTTATTTTTATTAAAATATGAATGTAACCACTCTTTAGTCAGAAAAGAATCAATATATTTTTCATATTTAACTTGTTTAAGTGATGGAAGTTTAGGTTGAATTGGAATAGGCTCAAAATTAGTTATAGGAATTTTATCCATATAACATATTATAGATATATTTTATAAATAAATTTACTTTATGCTTGAGCTATTCTTTTTCCTGCTGAAAACCATAAAAATAAATTAAGGAAACTTCCAAAAACAAATCCATATGTAAAACCATTTTTCTTGTCTAAATAATTACCAATTGCAGCTGATACTACTAAAATTAAGCCATAGAAAACCATTATCCCATAAGCTAACTCTAAATTCATTTATATAAATAAATAATAAAAAATTAATTAAAAATTATTATTTACTAAATATAAAATGACAACAGTATTTTATTCAACATATATAAATAAATGCTGTTTTTCTAAAAAAATTATTAAACCAGGTAGTCTACTTTGTGTATTTACTCAACAACAATATAATGAATTTGAAAGAATAATTAATAATCTATTATCAAAATACTTATCACAAGATTTAATCAATCTAATTATCAATTATACTAACTATAAAAAATTAATTGGACGACATGGATTAAATAATTATTCCAATTGGCTAAATAATCATCGTTTAAGTCCCTTAGATTTATCATTAGTATTTCCTGATGCAGATACTGACGAGTTATCAGATAATTTATCCGAATCATCATTTGATTTATCAGATAATTTATCAGATGATTTATCTGAAGAATTATTATCTAAGACTGAAGGATAACTTGGAAACCAGGCATTTGAAATAGCACCACAACATGAAGAAAATTTATATAAATTATGAACTGGATCCATGTAAATACTTAAATATTATTATTTTTAAGTAACTTAAAAATAAGAACTTAAAATATATAACTTAAAAAAATGCTCCCGATTATATTTACAAATATTTATAGCTTAATAATATTAGGTGCAGGTATTATTCCAATTAGTAAATTTAATAATAATATATATTTTTTACTAGGAAAAGATATTGCATATAAAAGTTGGAGTGATTTTGGTGGAAAATCAGATAAAGATGAAACAAGATTTGAAACAGCAATAAGAGAAGGATATGAAGAATTAGATGGATTTTTAGGTGATATTAAAACTGTAGAAAATGAAGTAGTAAATAATAGAATTTTAAAATACACAACACAAGATACCCGTCATACTTGTTATTTATATAAAATTAATTATAGCAAATATCTTCCATATTATTTTAATAATCATCATAAATTTGTTAAGAAAAATACACCTTATTATATAAATAATAATGGATTATATGAAAAAGATGAAATTAAATGGTATTCATTTAATGAATTAAAATATAATCAAACAGATTTTAGAGAATATTTTATTGAAATATCAAATTATATTTATAATGATAAAGAACATATTCAAAAAAAAATGATAAGTTAATAATCAAAATAGTTAATCTTATTCTAATTTATGATTAAAAATCATAAATTAGAAGAATTTATAAATAAAAAAGTAGAATTATCAAATAAAATAAAATATGGTGAAGTTAATACCCCAATTAATTTTATTCAATCAATACTTTCTATAATTGATCCTATATTTTTTAGTAATCCAGATTTAAAATGGCTTGATCCAGGATGTGGTTCAGGTAATTTTTCAATTACACTTTTTTATTTATTAGATAATGGACTAAAAGATGTAATAATAGATAAAAATTTAAGACAAAATCATATAATTGAAAATATGATATATATGATTGAAATCCAAGAGAGTAATATTAATATATTAAAAAATATTTTTGGTATTAATGCTAATATTATTCATCAAAATTTTCTTACATATGATATTGATGAAAAGTATGATATAATAATTGGAAATCCACCTTTTAATTATAATGGTATAATAAAAGTCCCAACTAGTAACAAAAATAAAAAACAAGATGGTAAGACAATATGGCATGAATTTATTAATAAATCATTAAGTTTATTAAAAAATCATACAGGATTATTATGTGTATTTATTCCATCCATTTGGTTAAAACCAGATAAAAAAGGAATGAATAACAAATTATTATCTTATAAAATAGAAAATTTAAATTGTTTTTCAAATACTGAAACTAATAAAATATTTAAAGGAATGGCACAAACACCTAGTTGTTTTTTTAAATTACAAAATATACCATCTAATAATTATATAAATATTTTTGATAAAAAAATTAATAAATATGTAAATTTTAAATTAGAAAAAAATATGCCTATACCTATTTTTGCTCAATCAATTTGTTTAAAATTTAAACCTTGGCTAAATAACAATATAAAAGTTAATAAAACTAATATGTATCCTAAAAATAGTTTATTCTCTAATAAAAGAGATGAAAATTATAACTTTATAAATATTTCTACATGTAAACTAGAAGGTCTTACACCTAAATTAGTAATTAAATATAGTAATATATTGCAACCTTATTATGGTAAACCAAAGCTAGTTTTAGCACATAAAATGTATGGGTTTCCCTATCTTGATATATGTGGAAATTATGGAATATGTAATCGCGATAATTATGTAATAATGAAAGATAGTATTGATAAATTAATTAAATTACAAAAATTTTTATCAACAAAGACAGCATTATATATGTTTGAAGCATGTCGTTATAGAATGAAATATCTAGAAAAATATGTTTTTGAGTTATTACCTGATATAAGTGAATTATCTGATTTTCCAGATATAATAGATGATAATACTATTAGTGATTATTTTAAATTTTCAAAGGAAGAAACTGATATTATCAAGAATTTTACAAAAAAAAATTATAAATTCTTTGAATAATGTATAATGAATAATAAAACAAAAAAAAGGAAAGGTAAAGGTCATTTTAATACAACTAGAGGACATATGAATTCTTGTGATCTTGCTATGATAAATGTACAAAAATTAATAGATCAATATGAAAAAAGTGATAGAGAGAATTTAGATGAACTAAATAATAAAATAAATGATGCAATTACTAATTATACGGATAAAACAAATCTTAAAAAAATGGAATTAATTAAAAAACTAGAAGAAATTCAAAATACTACATTAACTAAAAGAACATAAAATTGAAAAAAATTTTTATTGTATAATATAATACAAATGGATTCTTGTACTATTTGCTGTGAAAAATATAATAAATCTAATAATAAATGTATTACATGTGAACATACAAATTGTAATTTTAAAGCTTGTAAAAATTGCATTAGAACATATTTACTTGGAACATCATCTGATCCACATTGTATGAATTGTAAAAAAGTATGGAATGACCAATTTATGATAACAAATTTAAACAGAACATTTTGTGAAAAGGAATATAAAACTGCAAGAAAGGTACTATTATTGGAACGAGAATTAAGTAAATTGCCTGAAACAATGATTTTTGCAGAACAAGAAAAATTAATTAGAGAACAAAATAAATATATTAAAGAGATTAATGAAAAAATTATTGAAACAAATAAAATATTAAATGGTCTAAAGCAAAAAAAAAGTAGTCATGAATATGCTATTAGGCAAATTAAACATGGAAATAATGAAGATAAAGAAAAACGATCCTTTATTATGGCATGTCCGAATAATGATTGTAGGGGATTTTTATCAACTCAATATAAATGTGGTTTATGTGAATTATTTACATGTCCTCATTGTCTAGAAATTATAGGACATAATAAAAATGATCCTCATACATGTAATCCCGATTCAATTGCAAGTGCTGAATTTATTAAAAAAGATACAAAACCATGCCCACAATGTGGTACTAGAATTCATAAAATAGTAGGTTGTAGTCAAATGTGGTGTACCCAATGTCATGTTGCATTTAACTATAATACATTAAAGATTGATACAGGTAATATTCATAATCCAGAATACTATAAATATATGCAACAACAAAATAATGGTCAAGCTCCTAGAAATCCCCAAGATTTAGTATGTGGTGGATTTCCTGGAATTAATCTTCTGACACTTGTTTTAGAATGTATAAAAATTATTGTATTTAATAGAGGTTATCACAATAAAGATAAAGCTCAAGATATTAATATTGAATATAGTAAACAAAAAAAAATCATAAGTGATATGAATAGAACTTTAATGCATATAGCTTATCATGATCTTCCTCGTTTAAGAGAACAAGTACGTAGTCTTGAAAATCATCGTGATTTACGTGTAGAATATATTCTTGGAGAGATAACTAAAGAAATATTAGCATCAAAACTTGTAATATTAGATAAAAAAAGAAAACGTAATCAACAAGAATTAAATATATATGAATTACTTGTACAAATTGCAACTGAAAATTTTAATGATCTTATTAATTATTCTAATGATTTTTATGCTACAATAACCAGACAGAAAAAAAATACAGCACTTCACTTAAATGCAACTGAAAAGCAAGTAGATGAATATTTTGAGAAATTTAATAAAACAATTATACTACTTAATAATCTTAGAGAATATATTAATACTCAACTAAGTAATATTTCAGGAACTTATAACCAACGAGTATTATATATTGATGATTCTTGGTTAATGAATTCAAAAATTTATAAATTAGTTAACAAATAACATAAATAACTTATGAATATAGTCTAGATATTCATAACTTACAAGTTTAGGTACTTCAACAATTCCTTGAGATCTTTTTAAATGATTTTTTCCTTTAAATAATCTATTTTCTAGATCTATTAATGTTTCTACATCTATAAAATTACTATCTAATCTAAATTTACCCTTATATGTATATCTATTATAATTAAGATCTTTATAAATTTTATACTTTTTATTTGTATGATTATAATTATTAATTAAACCTACCCCAATTAATTTATTTGTATCATTATTCATTTCAATAACATATATAGGAGTGTGTAAAGGAATATCAGTTTTAATTTTAACAGGAGAATTATAAATAGCCCCATTATATTTTGAAATTTGTTTCCAATTAATATTTTCATTTAAGGTATTATTATTAAAATGTGTAACAGCTAGTCGATACATTTTATAATTTATTATTTATAATTATTAATAATCAATTTTATTAACTAAATTTAAAATATTAGAGATTTTATTATAATATTATAATAATGAATAAAGTTGATTATGATATTAATCATTATACTAAACATGAGTTATTACATATGGTTAATTTAAATATAGATTCTACAGTAGAACAAATTAAAGAGCAATTTGCAAAAATAATTAAAAAAAATTTAAAAGAGAAAAATATTAAACTTGCACAGTTTTTACATGAGGCAAAAGAAAAGATTTTATCAAATGATAATGATATACAAGAAGATAATACTGATCAGGCAAGTAAATGGTTAGAGAATTTATATTTATTAGATAATGATAATAATAATAATTTACCTGATAGAAGACAGGATTTTTCTTTATTTAATAATCCTACAAATCCAGTAATGAAACAAAAAAGATTAGGCATTGATAATACTATACCATTAAATATTAGTCAAGATTCTCTTAATCCAACTTTAAGACAAACCATAATAAAGTATGTTAATATTGATAGTACATATAGAGCAAATGAAACACCATTTCAAGATAATCCTTTTAGTAGTAATGGAACTTTACCAACTGACTTTCGTGTTACTTTATCAGAACCAATAAATAATGCATTATCTATGAAATTAGTATCATGTTATATTCCTGAAACATGGAATACATTTGATAGATGGTTTTCTAATAATGCATTTATTATATTTACATCTGACATAAAAGATGATATTCTAAAGGTAGAACCTAATATGGCTCAACTTCCATCTTCAGTAAGATGTGCAAAAATTGGTATTACAGAAGGAACTTTTAAATTTCCAGTTCAGTTAATTCAACAAATTAATTGGTCATTGGCAGCTTGTGCTGATCTTGAAAAAGTTGGACTTGATTTTAAAATACCCGCTAGTCCCCCAGCCCCGGCACCTAACCCACCCCCTTATCCACCTCCTATTCCGAATCACCCATTTAAACAATACTCAAAGTTAACAGCTCATTTATTTAATCCATTATCAGCAGCTCCTTATATGTTTTTTTTAAATACTTCAAAAAAATGGATAAAAATAATATTTTGGGAAAGGGCAAATGCAGGTGGGAATTTAACAAGTGGACAAGTACCAATATTTGGCAATACTCCATGTGGAGACTGTTATTATGGTGCAGATATATCTAGTTGCTATAAACCACCTGAATATAATAATTCATTAGGTTATTATTTAGGATTTAGAATTGTTGCTAATAATAATCCAAATCCTAATAATGATCCAATTACTGAGAATGATAATAATATACCACAATTATTAGAAATTATTATTCCTCCTTTAGACATAGCAAACTTGTCTGTACCTTATAGTAAACTTCTACCTCCTGGTTGGGATCCACCTAGTCCGCCGGGAACAGTACCACCAACTCCTATATCAGATCTTGCGAGTATAAATAATATGCAGTTTTTCGTAAATAGCATTATAGATAATTTATTTAAACATTTTGATGTAAGTTATAATATAAATACTTATTTTCGTGATATAAGTATAATATTAAATACAATAAGTGGTAATGGATCTCAAATTGGTTATGAATATCCATATATTAAAAGTACAGTACCAATGTCTTTATTTTCTACACAATATTTATATTTATGTTTAGATGACTTTCAAAGTAATCGATCACCAGATAATATAATAGGGGTTGCTGCATCTCAAACTAAATTATCAATGCCATCATATGCAACATCTAAATATGCAAGACCATGGGGGACTAAATCTACAGTTCAAGAAAATATTGAATTAGATTTAAGTGCGGGTATAATATGTGCGTCAGATAATAATAACCAACCAATCTTTATACCATCATGGCCACGTACTTTAACACAGAGACAATTATATTCAGTAAATCAAATTGCAAGTAATAGAAGTCAAAATTTAATGCCTGGTGCAGATGGATCTCCAGCAATAAGTAATGTATTAGCAATTATTTCATTAGCGGATCATGATCAGGTACAACAAGCTGCTGCAATAGCATGGGGTTCAGGAACACAAGATAAATTTGCTCATACGCGTCATTATTTTGGTCCAGTAAGATTAGAAAGATTTGGAATTAAATTACTTGATCAACGTGGAAATTTAGTTAATTTAAATGGTAAAGAATGGACCTTTACTTTAGCAATTGAAGAATTATATCAATACTAAAATAAATATCTTGTATGTATATATAAATGGGTGTTTCAAATCCTAGTGCAAGAGGTTATGCAGTTCCAACATATGGATCTAATGATGTTAATACAAGAGCCACATTTGGTGGTCCTGCTAAGGCAGGCACTGGTCGTCATATTGGTATGGGACAATTTACTGTAGCAGCAATTGTTAATGGTGCAGCAGGTCATCCTGCACCTCTTATTGCTGGTCCATTTTATCCTGCCTTAGGTGAAGCAGGATTAATAAATCCAGCAAGAAATTTATTAGGACAGACTATTAAATTGAATGGACGCACATTATACTATCCAATTAATTTCAATAATCAGTTAAGTAATGTTGGATTAATGCCTAGATTTGGTATGTTTAATCCATCTGCTGATGGAGTAAATCTTCAACATAGATTAAGAGGTGCAGAAGTTGTAGCAGGATGGAATGCAATTTGGCCTTTTAGACCTGTTAGAGGTTTAAGTGTTCCTCCTATTCCAGGAAATCCTCCACCAATTGCTCCCGGTATGCTACCGCCTCAACCATAAATATATACTTAAATATTAAATTATATATTTATATAATGTCAATTAATGACTATAATAATTTAGGATTAAAAATAAATGCTAGTGATGAAGATGTTAAAAAAAAATATAAACAATTAGCATTAAAGTATCATCCAGATAAAAATAATAATGATAAAGATAGTGAGGAAAAATTTAAAACTATAACAACATCATATAAAAATATAATTAATAAAAAAAGTAATATTAATTTAAATAATATATTTAACAATATATCTCAATTTAGTAATATTGTACAATTTAATAATATTGGAGTTTTACCAACACAAACTTGTTATAAATCTACAAGTATTTATATACAAAATGGAAAAAAAATTGAGACAATTAGAGAGAAAATTAATGGAGTAACAAGAACTAGAACAATAATTACAGATTTATGATTTTTTTTTCATTGGAAAATTGCCAAACCAATATAAATATAATGCATTATATCCTAAAAATCCTAAAAATATATGATATACAATTAGAGCAATGATAAAAGAGAATAAAAATGTGTATAATACTTTAATATATTCGGGAACTTCATCTTTATCATTTAATAAATTAAAGTAATTAGAAAATTCATAAGGCCATATTCTTAATTTATAGATAAAGTTTTTATAAATATCACTAAAATTACCTGTATATTTAAAAGGTTTTTGTTTAGTTGACTGTATACCTCGTCTAATTTCAATAGTTAATGTACTAATAGAAGCAACAATTAGACTAGAAATAATAAAAGCAATAAAAAATAAATTATATCTGTACATATATTATTTTATAAGAAATTAATTTTCATTCGAATTATATATTGAATATTTTCTTTTTTTAGAATTATTATTACTTTCTATTTTAATATTTGATTTAATTTTACAAATCTTTATTTTGTTAAAATCTAATATTGATGGTGAATGAGGTCGAGATTTTTTACTATAATACAAAATATTATCCAGTAAATAAGGAAATTCCATTTTATTATATAATTTTAAATATTTTAAAATATTTTAAAAAAATAAAAAATATTTTAAAATTTATAGAATTTTTCTAAATTTGAAATTTGAAATTTTTAAAAAATTTTAGTTTTTTAAAATTAGACTAGAAAGGTTTAAAATGAAAAATTTAGAAAAAAATTTTGTTATTATAAAGAAAAATAATTATTAAAATAAAAAATTTAGAGATTTTCTTTGTCATTCATAAATGGATGACAAAAAGTCGCAAAAAGTCGCAATAAAATATTTTTGTGAAAAATGTAATTATATTACATATAAAAAATCTGATTTTAATAAACATTTATTGACAGCAAAACATAAAATGGATGACAAATGGATGACAGAAAAAGTCTCAAATAAAGATCAATTTAAATGTTTATGTGGAAAACAATATAAATATAGACAAGGTTTACATAAACATCAAAGTAAATGTGTAATTATAAATAAACCAGAAGAAATTGATTATAAAGATATGTTTTTAAAAATAATGAAACAGAATAGTGAATTAATGACTCAAGTAACTGATTTAATTCCAAAGGTAGGGAATACAATAAATAATAATAACTTTAATATTAATATATTTTTAAATGAAGAATGTAAAGATGCTATAACATTAAATGAATTTATTAAAAAAATAGAAGTATCATTAAATAATTTAATAATAACTCAAAATAAAGGTTTAACAGAAGGTGTATCAGATATATTTATAGAAAATATGAATAAATTATCTATACATGAGAGACCAATGCACTGTACAGATATTAAAAGAGAAATAGTATATATAAAATCAGATGTTGAAGAAGGTAATAATAGTATATGGAAGGTAGATAATGAAAATAAAGAATTAAAAAATGTATTAAAAGAAGTATCAAAACTTCAGCAACAAAATTTGAAAAAATGGACAGATGAAAATCCTGATTATGAAAAAGATCCTATTTTGCAAAAAGAATATTTAAAATTGGTTAAAAATTCAACAGATGATTTACAAGAAAATAAAAGAGATGAAAAAATTATTAAAAAAGTTTGTAATAATATTTTAATTAATAATAAAAATTGATATATATATAATGAATAAAACTCGTAAAAAGAAATATAAAAAAAGAGGTGGAACTAAAATGAAATTATATCATGGTACAACAAATGAAAAAGCTTTATCAATATTAAAAAATGGTTTTGATTTTAATAGAATAGGTGAAAATTGGGGAACAACATATGGTAAAGGAATATATTTAACACCTGAATATGAAACAGCAAAATTTTATGCAGGAGAGAATGGTGTAGTATTAGGTTTTACATTAGATGTAAATCCATATAAATTAACCAAGGATGTTAGGCCAAAATCAAGAAAAAAAATAGTAGTACCAGTAGAATTTGATTCTATTATAAATCCAAAAGGAGATGAAGTAGTAGTTTTAGATAAAAATGTTTTTACTAAATAGAATTTTCTATAGGTTTATTAGATTCAATATCAACAGCTGGTAATTTAATATTTAATCTAGGTAATTCTGGTTGATCAATTGGATTATAAACTTTAATAACAAATTCATCTTCAGCAACATCAGGAATCGCCTGATTATTGTTTTTGAATGTTTTTTTAAATAATTGAATTGAATCTCCGCCTAAATTTGGTGATTCTTGTTGTAAACGCTCATATTCTTTTAGAGCCCAAGTGCTGAGAACATCAGCGGGATCTCTATCTTCTCTAGACATACCAAGTTGTAAAGTCATATATCTATAAAATGAACCAAATTGTTTCGAGACAGATCCATGGTCAGCGGCTTTTTCTTCAGCATTATAGAATTTTTTAAATGATTGAATTAATGTAGAAACTAATCCAATTCCACCAACACTAAATAGTAGACCATTTTTAATTTCTTGATTATCTATAGATGTGGCAACAAGTGATAGTGTTGAAGCCATACCCGTTACTACTATTCCACTAATAGCAAGTCTATTAGAAAATGCTTTCCATTTGCTACCTGCATGTGAATGCATAAATCTTAAACCTGCAGATTTTTCACCCCATTGTTTCATTAAAATTTCCATATTATCAGACCATGATTCCGCATTAACTTTTTTACGAATATCACCAAGACGTGCATTAGCAAGAGCTTCTGCTTCACCGTTATTCAACGAGTTAATACTCATTATAAATTAAAAGTATATTTTATTTATAGTTAAAATAATAATTTTTGAAAGTAAAAAATAATATTTAATATATATAAAATGATTAAAACTAAAAAATTAAAAGGACGCGGAAGAAAATTATCAGAAACTATGAAAAATTCTAAACGCAAATTGGCAAATGTTAAAATGGTTGAGCGTAAAATTGTAACAAAAGAAAAGAAATTGGCTAGAGAAGCTGATAAAGTTCTTAAATTAAAAAATAAAATAGCAGATCAATTATTAAAATATGAACGAGCAGAACAAGAGCTTGCAAGAGAACAACAAGATTTAGAATGGTATAAAAGAGAATTAACTTATACTGATTTACAGCGACTAAATTTAGAATAATTATTCACTATGTGGACATAAGTTAATAGGTTTAATATTATTGTAATATTTATCTTTATAATTAAGATAATTTAATATACATCCATCATATGAACTACCAATTTTAATATGTGCACAATTAAGATTATTATTAATTTCATTCCATACTTTAGATAATAATTTTTGATCACTATATTCAACAGGTAAAGTTACTAAACATCCTTTTTCTATAGAATTTTTAAAAACAGAGGTAGTTTCTATAACACGAGATTCTATATTACATTTATATAATTTGTTAATGATGTCATTACAATTAATATTTTGATGTGATATACTAATATCAATACTCATTATAATAAATATTGTAGATTTTATTTATTATAATATTATCTTAAATAAATGAGAAAAACTAAGAATAAAAGGGCAAAAAAAAAGTCAAGAACTCGAAAATCTAAAAAAGGAGGAGTAGTTACTATGAAAGAAGTATCCGAATTAGATGATGCATGTGGTGTTGCATGGATATATAATAATAAAAAAATAAATTTTATATCTGAAAAAGAATATAAATCAAATGAAGATTATGAATTATGTGAAGAGATAAAAGATTTAGTTCCTAATGAATTTATTGAAGTTGTAAAAGAACTTAAAATTTTAGTTAAAAGTCTTTTAAAATGTAATAATAAATTTAAATTAGATTGTTCACCACAGACATTTATGATGTGGGATAATAGTAGATTAAAAATAAAGAATAAAAATAATCCAGATTTTATAAAAGATGATTTAAATTCTTGGTTAACATATGCATTTCATGATAATTCAAAAAAACCAGGCGATGGAGGTAATCTATCATTAGAAGATTTTGATAAAAAATTATTATCTGATGAAATAGATTTAACACCAAATGAAGGGAGTATGGCAATTCAAATATTTTATAATAGAATGACAGTACCTTTAACTATGTTAATTTTAGAATATGAAAATTTACAAAAATTAATAGATCCAGAAATTAAAGAATTATTAGATTTGATAAATTTAGATGAAATCAAAAGACGAGCTTTAATAATGGAAAAATATAGTTGGGTATCAATAGATCAATTAAGAGATATATATATGAATGCTGAAACAAATTCTGATTTAACAAAAAATGATGCGTTTCAGATGGTTTTGGGAACAAGTGATATAAATACATTTGATTTATGGGGAGGTTATTTTGGTGGTTGTCAATTAATTGGATTCACAACTTCAGTAAAAGGTGGAGGTCCAGGATGTAGTGGATATCAATGGCCACCTGTAAGATTGAAAAATCCTGATTTAAACTGTTTTACAATAATAGCAGCAGATAGATCAACATCTTTCACAATAGATGAGAATGATGAATTAGTATTTAAAACATCATTAGATAATAAATGGAAAACTCAATTATTAGATAGTAAGCCAGATTGGTGGATAGATTCAACAAAATTAGTAAAGATAGTAAATATGGCTGATATTCCGGATTTTTCTCGTATTGAAAAACCAGGAATATATTTTGAAAAAGAATATTTACCATTTACAGATGATGATTGTATTATTTGTGAAGTATCTATTGATACAACAGGAAAAATTTTACAATTGATAAAAGATGAAAAAGAATTTTATATAGTATTAAAAGATAGTAGTGGAAAGTTAGTAGGATGGAAGAGTGATAATAGTATAGATAAAAATACAAGACAGAGAGATAAAGATGGAAATATATTGAATGAAGGAAGTGGTGGAAAAATGTTTGTAGCAAATCCAAAATCATTATTTGGAATAATTTCTAGATTAAATAGTAAAATGGCAGTAGCAGGACCTTCAGGTACTGCATGGTATGTATTTTCAACTGCAAAAATTTTAAGTAAATATAGTGATAATTCTTTAATGGCTAGATTAACATTAAAACAGATAGAAACAGTATGTATAGTACCTCATCATAGTATATATGAAGTTTTATTAGCAATTGGTGTAAGTCCAATAAATTTAATCCAATTTAATATGTCACAATCTAATCGTGAATATATTAATGAATTATATAAAATAGGTCAAATAAGTAAATAAAAATGAGATAAATAAGGCCCTTGAAATACTGAAAATATTAAAACAGCCAACTATGTTGGCATGTTGCAAAGCAACTGTTTTAATATTTTCACAAAATAAAATGAGAAAAAAAATTTTGCTAAAATGGGAATTCATAGTGTAATTTAAATTGAATTCTAATATTATTCTGTAATTGTAATAATGGGTCCAATAGAACTATTATTTTTAGATTGATTTTTCTTAGCAGTACATCCTCTAAGATGGGCACTTTTAGCTGCAGCATTTTTAGCTACAAATCCACAAAATTCACATACATATTTACTAGATGATGTAGCAAATCTTGTTGAAAGATATTCTTCAAGAGTAGGAATTTTAATATCATCTATTTGTCGTAATGCTTTTTGATTAAAGTCTTTAAGAAGTTTAATTAAAGATAATTTTGAAGCAATAAATGCTTGAAATTCACAATTAATAGAATTAAGTTTTTCTTTTGAAATAGAATCAACTTCATCATCACTATCAAATTCATCAAGTTGTTCTTTAATATGATCAATAATATCTATAGCAATTTTAATTTTTTCAGGATCATTTTTAGTTTCATGAACATAAATTAATACATTGCCATCATGAATATTAATTTCAAAATTTTCTTTATTAGCAATCCCAAAATTTTGTGATAAAAATACTCCACAGCATTTTTGTGTTTCAATATCATGAATAAATTTTTTAACTTCTTCTTGTACAACATTTTTGCTCCAATCTTTATTTTCAATAAGAATTTTAGGTTTGTCTTTTCTAGTGAGAATAACATCGCCAGTTTCTTTAGTTTGTCCAACATGATCAATTTGTGATGCAGGATATAAAGAATGTAAAATATTAACAAGAATATTTTCAGACATTTTGCCTTTTGCAGAAGAATTTTCTAATTTTTTAAGAAGTTCAGATACAGATGTATTAAGAGAAGATGTGCTATTTAATTGAGAATTTGTTTTCTCTCCAATATCAGAAATTTTATTATCCAGACGTTGTTCAGTTGAAGTTATTGTGTTATGAAATGTAGATGATAATTTAGTTTCAACTTCAGATATAAATTTATTGAGAGATTCTTGAGTAATACTATTTTGTAAAAGTTTTTGTGTATCAATAGAAATACTATTAGATAGATTATCTAAAGCAAGTTTAATAGATTTTTGAATTTCAGTATTATGATGTGGTATAATTGAACTAGTTTTATCAAATAAAATAGATAATTGTTCTTTCATAAGAGGTTCTATTTTTTCAGATACATTAGATGTAAGTACAAGTCTAACATCATTAATATATTCTTTTTTAAATTCGCCAAGTTTTAAAGATAAATTAGATAAAGATTCAGATTGATATTTAACAACATTATTATCAATCGAATCAATTCTAGAATTCATATTTTTAAGATTAGATAAAATATCAGTTATTAAAGAATTATTTATAGAATTATTCATTGAATCAGAAAGTTTTTCCATAATATCAATAAAAGAAAGAATTGTATCTTCAAAATCTAGATTATTATGTTGTTCAAAAAATTTAATAATTTTAGGATTAGAAATAGATAAAGTTTGGTTCGATTTTTTAGACATATTATAGAAACATATTAAAATAGTTTTAAATCAAAAAATTATTAATATTTTGATTTAAATATTTTAAATAAAAAGAAAAATTGTACACATATATATATAAATGTCTCATCAAGATTTTATAAATCAATTATATGGTGAATATTTAAAAGATTCAGATGAGTGGGTATCAAACCCAGAAATTGTAACAAAAGCTATGAATCAATATTATAATAATCCAAAAGCTCATTATGAACTATTACGATTGATATTGTATAAATTAGATAATGGAGAATATAATAAAAAATATTTTCCATTTTTAAAGATATTATTATTTACATTATTAGAAGAAAATGCGATAAGTTTGATATATAGAGAAAAAGAGAATTCTGATATTTATTTTAATCCAGGATTAAATAATATATTAAAAAAATATCCAGAAATATTTTTAGATGAAAAAGGATTATCGTTTAGTAATACACAACTAAATCAGTTAATAGACAAATTAGAACAAAATTCTGTTATAGAAAAAATAAAAGAAAATCGAAATACTAGAAAAGTAAAACCATATGGAGGTAAAAAAAGAAAAAAAGTTACAAAAAAAAAATTAAGAAAAAAGAGAAAATCTCATAAAAAAAGAAAATAAATAATTAACCTTCTTTCCTATGGTCGATAATAAAAAAAATTGATTTTTAAAAGATAATATAAATTATATTTTAATAAACATGATTACAGGTTTAGTCACCTTCTTTGCTTACTCCTCAATAATCATTATTGTCACTTTTATTTTAAACGCGTGTGACAGTATTATTGACCAACATACTCCGCACCTCAATCGCGTAAACGGAGAGCTTCGCGTCGTCTATAAGTAATTTCTTTAATAATTTTTTCATTTAAACCTTTGAAAATTTATTTAAAATATTAAATGTTTCTTCTACACTATTAATATTATGTCCAATAATTTTATCAGAATTTAATAAATAATAATCATTACCATCAGGTAAATATTTATCACCAAAATAATGTACCTCAGAGTATTTATTAAAATCAATATGATTTAAAATTTGAATTTTATCATTTTCTTCCGGATAAATAGCAATACCAACTGAGCCTCCATTAACAATATGTAATTTATCAAGTATATTAAGCTCACTAGCCTTTTTATGTAATAAATCTAATAAATTTTTACGATAGTTATGAATTTTATCTAAATTAATAAAAGTTTCTCTCTCATAAGAATTTGCAGATAGACCAATAAGAGAGATATAAATTAAACCTTTTCTAAGATCTATAAAATTGCCAGTAATAAGATAGTTAACTTCAGATAAATATTTGAGAGAAAGCTTGATTAAAATATTAATTTGTGGATATAAAAAATGATTTCTAATATTTTTTTCATAAATAATTTGATGTTCAGAATTATGAAAAACAGAACCACATTCAGAAAAATAATAATCAAAATTAACACCATCAGTTTGTTGTAGTATTTTTTCAAATTTTCCTCCACCAACAATGCCAATATCATTTTCTATTTTAATAAGATTAAGAGAAGTTATATTTTCTGAAGACATTTTCTCTCCAGAATTAGTAATCGTTCCATCAACATCAAAAAGAAAAAGACGGTTATTCATATGTATATATTATAAAACACTTTTATAATATAATAAAAAAATGCAAAAAATGCAAAAAAAATTAAATCAAATTTTTGTTAATTTTTTAACTTGCGAAAATTATACAAAAAAATTAAATCAAATTTTTGTTAATTTTTTAACTTGCGAAAATTAT
>MDTC01245280.1_pt1 | contig 45827 bp, 43 predicted proteins | sample 811181 | NCBI WGS metagenome assembly MDTC01 (sample SAMN05326644, study PRJNA326480) | marine metagenome | isolation source: seawater | place: Pacific Ocean: North | collected 2011 | reverse complement strand
TGTTGCTCCTGTTGCTCCTGTTGCTCCTGTTGCTCCTGTTGCTCCTGTTGCTCAGCAAATTGCTGCCATTTATTTTCCGCATCTACTTTTTGATCTTCACTCATTTTGCTCTCCCGAATAAAACGCCGTTCTTTAGTTAATTCGTACTATAGCTATTCCCTACCATTATTCAACCCCAGTAACCCTGTAAAAAAAGGCTATCTATTGAGATAACATCCATGCCTTATTGAGAAAATATGACTAAAACAGACTCCTTTTAAAATAAGACAGAATATCAAAATAATGGAATCCCAAAGAACGCTACCTAGCTCAATTGAATAATGATATTCTTAAATCAATTATTTTGTATGAAGACAATAATCATGTCCCAACAACGCTTCCAACATATCTTCCTCATCGGCACGTCTAGCCTGAAAGGTGTCTCTGATACACTCAATCTTCTTATCAACCATCTCAAAGAGCTATCAGTCTCAGTTACCTTTGAGGAGAGAACAGCGACTCGATACTTCATTACGCATCGTGATACAGCAGAGATAGACAACCTGCCAAAAAATATCGATTTAATCATCGTTGTTGGTGGTGATGGTAGTATGATCACAGCGGCACACACTGCACTCACCAATCAAATACCTATTCTTGGTATCAACCGAGGTAGACTTGGTTTTTTGACAGACATCTCGCCTAATGCGATGGATGACATTAACAATATTTTACATGGTCAGTATTTAACTGAAACGCGGTCTTTTTTAGCAGCAACCATCAATAATCAAAAGGAGCGACCTATTTTAGCTCTGAATGACCTTGTACTGACACCGACAGATACCACTCATATGATTGAGTTCGAAACGCGCGTCAACAATGAGCTACTTTATCATCAGTGTGCTGATGGTATGATTTGTGCAACACCAACTGGCTCAACAGCCTATGCGCTATCCGGTGGCGGGCCTATCGTTCAACCGGGACTTGATGCCACTGTACTAGTTCCAATGTTTCCACACACGCTCAGCAGTCGTCCGATTGTCATCCCAGCTAATGGAAACATTTCACTATACATCGAGCCTAGCAATACTAAATCTCCATGTCTCTGCAACGACGGCATCTCTCGAATTAATGTCGATCCTGGGTCAACGATACACATCAGAAAACATTCACAAACATTACAACTGATTCACCCCTGTAACTATAACTACTTTGAAACATTACGCACCAAACTAGGCTGGGAAAAACAAGCGTCTCGGAGATAATTATGCTTGAGCATCTTCACATTAAACACTTTGTGGTTGTTGACTCTTTATCACTCGAATGTCAAAACGGATTTATTGCTATCACAGGTGAGACAGGTGCAGGAAAATCCGTGTGGGTTGATGCACTGTGTCTCGCGCTTGGGCACAGAGCAGAAGGCCAAATGATCCGACCAAATCATGATCGTGCAACAATTACAGCGACATTCAATATTAGTAACAATAGTGATGCACAAACCTGGTTAGCTGATAATGATATTGACACTGAAGACAACCAATGCATATTACAACGAACATTGACTACAGAAGGTCGATCACGAGCGACCATCAACGGAATGCCTTGCCCACTCAACTTGATACGTGAGCTTGCTCCTCTCTTGATACAAATCCACAGTCAACAATTACAACGCGCGCTTTTAAAAACAGATTATCAAAGACAGGCTGTTGATAGCTATGCACAGAACAAAGAGATACTCCATAGTCTTCATTCTGTTTACCAACGCTGGCTAGCCATTCAGTCTGATATTGAACTACTCAACAGCAAACTTCCTAATCGCGAACAACAGCTAGAACTCCTCACCTATCAACTCAATGAATTAGATCAATTAAACTTGCAAATTAACGAATGGAATACATTATCTGAGCAACATCAAAAACTTCATCAAGCTAAACACATTAAAAGTTCGATTCAACAAGCACTGTCTCTAACAAGTACAAATGAAGAACACGCTGCTGACAGCTTAATTCAACAAGCACAACAACACCTTAGTCAACTGAGCTTTCAAGATAAGTCTATGGATAATATCCAGACACTTCTCAATACAGCGAATATTCATTTACAGGAGGCTATACAAGAACTTCAACAATATTATCAATCCGTCGATATCCCAGTGGATGAAATCGATATGCTTGACCAGCGACTTAGCTGGATCCATGAACTTGCACGCAAACATCACACAACACCTGAGCAATTAGATGCTGTACGTGCCTCACTCCAACATAAGGTCAATGAATTAGAACATATCGATGACACCTTATGTGAATTAATGAAAACACTAGATATTATTACCACGGAATATCACACACTGGCTGACACACTCACCCAACGACGCCGTAGCGCAGCCAACACACTCAGTAAAGCCATGACAACCCACATGCAAACATTAGCTATGGAAGGGGGAGAGTTTCAGATCCACCTACAAACAGATACCGATAAGATCAGTATTCATGGCCACGAAAATATTGTATTCACCGTATCCACCAATCCTGGTTCACCTAAAGGTGCCATTCAACAGGTTGCTTCAGGAGGTGAATTATCACGACTCAGTCTAGCTCTACATATACTATTGGCTGACCAACAACACACACCTACGATGATTTTTGATGAAGTTGATACCGGCATTAGTGGAAAGACTGCATCTATCGTTGGAAATGCTCTGCAACAATTAGGCCGACAGACACAAGTACTATGCATCACACATCTACCCCAAGTAGCAGCCCTCGCACAACATCACTACTTAGTATCGAAACAAAAAGATACACACACCACAACAGCCACTATCACGCAGCTAGAAATCGATCAACGCGTTAATGAAATAGCACGACTGATGGGTGGAACATCAATCACAGAAGTCACAAAATCAGGAGCAAAAGAGTTACTAGGTATTTAATGCAGTCAATAAAGATTAGGTATGCTTTTTGGGCAATCCAATAAGACTTCATATGCACAATCAAATTTTATAACTATTATGCACATTGGCATAGCTAGCCCTTGAGATAGAAAAAGAGCGATATCTACTTTAACAAACTCAAACACAAGAAGAGTTTAATGGCTTGGCCTCTACTGGGACCACTTTTGTTTCTAAATAACTTTTCAATGATCCAGACCAAAAACCTGTATATGACTCACAGGTACGCTTCACTGCTTCATGAACACCTGATGCGGTTTTTAAGTTATCAATATCTTGCTGTAACTTCTCTGCACGCTCTCGTCCAATCTTGCCTCGAAAGCAACAAGACCACGCTGAATTAGACTGGTCTTGATAAGCTCTAATCGATACTTTGATATCCTGAATAGAAGCATCCCTGTTACTTTCTACACACCATTCACTGATACCATTTAGAGCATTCGTAAGATAAGCTGGATCTAAATCTGCCTTAATTCTCCAGTAATATTCAGCCAGAGTTAACCATTCTAATTGAACCGCTTTAGAATGTGATGAATGCAGTTTAGTGGAGAGTAATTTCTTGATACTATTGAGCGTAGAACTCATATTTTCTCTATCAACCCTATTCAGTTCGTTAATTGACTGCATTAAATCATCAAATGTTCCTAATATGTGTGGATATCCTGTATGAAAGCCCAACTCCCCCATTTGTTTAACTGCATTACATTCGAGTAACTTTTTCAAAAGAAAGGATAAGGGCAAGGCCTCGCGTATCGATTTTTTTAGGCATTGGTATATCTCTACGAAGCAATCTACCTTAAGCGTTCTTATAAAACCATACACATCCTGTGCCTTCGATACAGCTTTATCAGTCACATCATCTTTATGATCGAGCTTTGTTCGGCAGAAGAAATAACCCGTAGTTTTATCATCACCGCCACCCCAATCACAAACCATAGCTTGTAATCGGCCATCATATGATATGGACAATAGAATATTTTCTGGCTTTAAATCGCCATGAAAAATCGATTTACCATGGGCAAATTGCATTGCACTGACAACCTGAGTAATAAGATCAGACATATGTGATATAAACATTAGTAATATAATGCGCAACTCCGGACTGTTCTTATAGTGCCTTATCGTCTTATAAAACTGCAAATATTCGAACAAATCAGATCGAACAGCATTCAATGCAGACAGTGTTTGCATTGCAAAAACACTCTCCCCTTGAAGTGTCGATACATAAGCCTGTTTTTCTATCGGTATATCACGCAACTGTCCTAATGCCTTTAGTTGACCCACCTCCTTGTCAATGCGCTCCTGATCACCATCCGATGAGCATTGTACAATTTTATAGGCCCGAGAATTTTGATCATCAACATAGACTCGACCATAATAACCTGCAGCGACAAGCTTACCCAAAATAGTGTCTTGTAACGAATCACCAGTATTCTCTAAATTATCCACTGCGAGAAACAACTCAAGGTTAGTAATTAAGAGCCATCCAGCAAAGTGATCGGTATTATAATCTTTCTGTGGCGTCATCGTTCTCACTCTATAACACTGTGTCCCAACCAGCGTGAACTGAGCAAGCTGACATATGAACAATCACTAATATGATTGTTATTTGATATAGTTTATTTGTAAAATAAGATTGGTTTCTATTAAGGTAAAATTAATTATGGCAACTTATGAATCCAATCGGACTAAAAAATGGCCAAACTATGTCATTGGTATCATCGTTTGCTTACTGCTGGGTATGTTATCCGGATATTTCTCAGGTAGCGGACCAAATACCTGGTACCAAGAACTCCAACAACCTAGCTTTACTCCCCCCTCTTGGCTGTTTGGCCCAGTATGGACTCTACTCTATATTATGATAGGTGTTACTGCAGGCTACCTGTGGTCCCAAAGAAATCAAGCTAGCCTTCTATTTAAATTATTTGTGATACAGTTCATCCTAAATCTGATCTGGTCTCCCATCTTTTTTGGCTTTCATCAGATCAGTCTAGCAGCAGCTACCATATCTCTACTCTGGATTTGCTTAATTATTTTACTAGTTCGTGCTGCACCATCACATCGCTGTGTCACCTATCTACTATTGCCTTATACTGCCTGGGTCAGCTTTGCGATGGTACTTAATATCACATTAGCTTTATTAAATTAGCCAGGCCTGGTTAATCTATGACATGGAGAAAATATACAACTTACTGCTCGCTAATACTCTCTATGATGAAAAATATTTTTCCAAATTTATGATAGTAGCATGATGACATTTTTTTCATAAATTAACTCAATCAATGCAGTATAGTCAGCAATTAGATATGGATGATAATTAACCATGGAGACGGATCAATGATAGAAAAAATATTTACTCGTCAGGAAATGAACACCATTAAAGACAACATCATCAAGCATGAAGAAGCTGAGGAATACGGAGAACGATGGGAAGCGGTGTTTAATGGACTAAACACCTTAAGGATAAACCATGTGCCGGCTGAAAATGAACAAACAGCCCCTTTTATGGAGGAAGCCCGACGGTTAGTCTTAGTATATACCGGGAAAGATCAACAACTAACTAAAAAACTCAAAACACTCTACCAAAGCCACCAGGGAGCAGAGTTACTTCGACATCAAGGCTTTAACATCAGTGACGAACTCTATCGCTATTACGAACAAGCCTGGAAAGCTCATATTGCAGAAACGGGATTTTTTGCTGCATTTAAATAAATCAGCGACTATGGTTAGCTAGATTATCACGATGATCATAATATCGTTACCCTAATTCACGTCAAGGGGTATCGTAGCTATAAAAAAACCCGACTCTGAGGTCGGGCTTTAGTAACAATCGGCTTAAAGCTGATTGAAAAACTATATTATTAGTCATCATCTGAGTCTGAATCATCATCTGAGTCTGAATCAGCATCTGAGTCTGAATCAGCATCTGAGTCTGAATCAGCGTCTGAATCAACAGCAGGAGTTGCGACTTCAGCTGATTGAGCCTCTGGGGCGGGAGCTGTGTCAGAAGAAGAACCTTGATCGCAACCGCTCAAACCAATTGTAGCGACCAATGCACACGCTAATACTAAAAACTTCCTGAATAACATCCTTATCTCCTTTTAATTGAAAAACAAAAACAGAGATAAGAGTATGGCATAGATAAGTGTGCAGTAGCAAAAAAATTAGCTCGCTAGGGATAGACTAACGATAGCTTAATTCCACAACAATATATGTTACGTTGGTCTATTATGGAGTCGATGTATCAAGAATATTTTGACTAGACTTCTTAATACGCTTTCTTTTGAAAAACATAATGGTTGGACTCATCACAGAGGCTATAGCACGATATGGTAGAGAAAAAATAACATGCTTGTTAAAAGTAATACGATCCTTCTTTGACATAAAAAAGCTCTGATAGGAGTACCATAATCTTAAATGACGAATAGTATCCAAACAATTACCCTTAAAGGACATCAGGATACGCTTAAACTGCCAAGGTTTATACTTACCAACGAAGTGACGAATAACACACTCATCTTCTAAATCACGAGTTGATAAAAATTCTGCATAATGACGCTGATTAAATACGGTATATCCAGAGGCTTCATATATTGGCTTAACCAGGGTGAATGCATTATAAATCGGCGGTAGTGTTTGAATTTGTCTACCGAATACTGCATTTAGGAAATCTTGATCCATCATTCGACTGTATTGTTTTGTTGTATCACGATCAATAAAGTCCATCCAAAGTTGGCTAATATGACACTGACGCCAATGATTAAGATTGATCATCATCACACCAGAGTTAATATAAAACTCCTCATCCAAGCCTAGATGCCTTCGATTAGTGATTCGCTTAGGAGAAGACAAGTCTTGAACAGCAGCGATTGGGTACTCATCAATATTTAGCTGGAATAACGACTCAAGGTCTCGCAAAACTAAGGTATCCACATCAAGATAAAGGACCTTATTCACGTGATCAGGAAGCAACTCATGAAGAAACAAACGTGCACAAGCATAAGGGCTATAGTAGCCTTGATGACTCACAGCAGATAAAGCATCAAAATTAGATAGATTATAAAAATGACATTGAAAAACAAATTCAGATTGTAGTTTGACGAACCATGGATGAGAGGATGCGTCATCATTGTCCACGAAAAAATGCACAAAGAACTCGTTAGACTTTTGGCTATTAACCAGCAGAGAGCGTAACGAGACCATCACATAAGGGAAATAATTTTGATCTGCACAATAAAGCACATGCTTATGCATAACTAACTCCAGACATCAGGGATTTAAAACTATACGTTTGTATAGCTCATTCTCATACGCGCAAAAGGTCAACCCTTGTCATCGATTACAGATAACTACACTTAATTACTTTTTCTTTTTAGGAATATACAAGTCCGTAATAGTTCCTTCAAAGACTTCAGTTGCCATCATCACAGATTCACTTAACGTAGGGTGAGGATGAATCGTCAACGCAATATCCTCTGCATCGCAGCCCATTTCGATAGCTAAACCAATCTCTGCGATCAAATCTCCTGCACTAAGGCCAACCACTCCACCACCAATAATGCGATGATGCTCATCAAAGAGAACCTTAGTCATCCCCTCAGTGCGCTCCATAGCCAAAGCACGACCGGATGCCATCCAAGGAAATACACCTTTTTCATAAGCAATATTTTGCTCCTTAGCCTGCTGTTCAGTGATACCAACCCAAGCGATTTCAGGGTCGGTATAAGCAACACTTGGAATACACTTAGCATCAAAATAGTGCTTCTTACCACTTATGACTTCAGCAGCTAATCGACCCTCATGGGATGCCTTATGTGCCAGCATTGGGTTACCAACAATATCACCAATAGCGAAGATATGTGGAATGTTCGTGCGCATTTGTTTATCAACCGCGATAAATCCACGTTCATCAACGTTTACACCGGCCTTATCAGCTCCGATCAATGCACCATTTGGCTTACGACCGACAGAGCAAAGAATAGAATCAAAACGTTTTGGATTAGTCTCTGGAGCCTGCTTACCCTCGAAGGTAACCCATAGACCATCCTCTTTTGCCTCTACTTGAGTCACTGATGTTTCCAGCATGATAGCTTCATACTCTTTTGCGATACGTTTGTGATAAGGAGCAACAAGGTCTTTATCTGCCCCAGGCATTAACTGATTCAACATTTCAACGACAGATATGTTAGCACCCAGAGAGCTATACACCGTGGCCATCTCAAGACCAATAATACCGCCACCGAGCACCAACATATCACCTTGTGTATGCTCGAGCTGTAAAGCTCCCGTGGAATCAAAAATACGAGGGTCATCCGGGATAAATGGTAATTTAATCGGCTTAGAACCAGCTGCGATAATACAGTGTTTAAATTTTATCGTAGTTGGTTCATCAGAATCGCCAACAACAGTAATTGTATTGGCATCTGCAAACTCGCCATAACCATGAATAACATTTACTTTTCGCTGTTTAGCCATCATGGTCAAACCACCTGTTAGTTTATTAACAACGCCATCTTTCCAAGACTTAAGCTGGTCGACATCAATCTCAGGATCAGAGAACTTTACACCACTAACGCTTGCATCTTTAGCATCAGCTAAAACTTTAGCGACATGCAATAAAGCTTTTGAAGGAATACAACCAACATTTAAACACACGCCACCAATTTGACTATATCGCTCAATCATTGCAACTTCTAAGCCCAGATCTGCAGCACGGTAAGCCGCAGAGTAACCTCCTGGACCACTCCCCAAAACCACTACGTCGGTCTCAATTACTTGTGTCATGATTTTCCCCTACAGAATTAATGTTTCAATATCAGCTAGACGGCTGGCGAAATGAACGATAAAACGTGCTGCCTCAGCCCCGTCGATAACGCGGTGATCATACGATAAACTTACAGGCATCGTTAAACGTGGCTCAAATGTCTGACTGTTCTTGTTATAGACCGGTTTTTGATAGGAGCGAGACAATCCTAAAATAGCAACCTCAGGAGCATTTATAATGGGTGTAAACGCTGTACCACCAATACCACCTAAACTGGATATACTCATACAGCCACCTTGCATTTCTGCAGGTGTTAAACCCTTCTCGCGAGCTTTTAAACTAATATCACCCAGCTCCTTAGCTAACTCCAAAGCTCCCTTTGAGTCGACATCTTTGAGAACTGGAACAACCAAACCGTTAGGCGTGTCTACCGCCACACCGATATTGTAAAAGTGTTTGACTATCAAGGATTGCCCGTCTGGTGATAGAGAGGCATTGAATGAGGGATACGCTTTCAAAGAAGCAACCAAAGCTTTCATAACAAAAACTATCGGTGTTAACTTGATTCCAGATTGAGCGGCTTCAACTTTATGGCGCTGACGAAAAGCCTCCATATCCGTGATATCCACTTCTTCAAATTGCGTGACATGGGGAATAGATACCCAGTTACGATGCAAGAATGAACCAGAGATTTTCTTAATTTTTGATAACGGTGACTGGGTCACCTCACCAAACTTAGAGAAATCAATTTTTGGTAATTCTGGCCAATCAAAACCAGTCCCACCTTTACTACCACCTTGTAACTGCTGCTTAACATATTCTTGCAAATCGACTTTTGTGATTCGCCCTTTTTGACCCGTACCTCTCACCTTTGAAATATCCACACCAAATTCACGTGCCAATCGACGAACTGCGGGACCTATGTACAAACCGTGTTGTTGAGAAACCGGAGTTGGATCTAATCTTGTCGTGTCAGGTTTAGATGCCATAGAGGTTGATGGTGGCATGGGTGCTGATGAAGTTTTTTTATTCTGCTGAGGAGAAGCAGATATCGTTTTTATTTGACCAATCACATCGCCTTCTGAAACTTTATCACCAACGGCAACTGTTAACTCAACAATTTGTCCAGCTAACGGGGACGGTACTTCCATAGAGGCTTTGTCACTCTCTAGTGTCATCAATGGATCATCAAGCGCAACACTATCACCAACAGTGACAGAGATTTCGATAATATCCACTGCATCAGCGCCGCCAATATCAGGAATAATAATAGGCTGCACCCCAGTCGATGAGAGGTCAGATTCCTTAACAGCGTTTGAACTATCATCAACGATAACGTTCGAAGTAGCGCCTGTAGCGACTGTCAGAACTAAACCGCCCTCAGATAACTTATCACCGACAGATACAGCGATACTCTCAATCGTTCCAGCAACAGGAGAAGGGACCTCCATCGAGGCTTTATCACTCTCCAATGTCACTAAGGCGTCATCTACAGCGACAGTATCGCCGACACTCACCAGGACTTCGATTACATCAACATCGGTTGCACCACCAATATCTGGTACTAATACGGTTTCTATTGAAGCCAAACTCTACTCCTTACTCTCTCATTCACTGTAAAACAGGTTCGATACGGTCAACGTCAATATTCAAAGTATGCTGAGCCTGCTGTATTTGATCGCTAGAAAAATGCCCTTCCTTAGCTAACGCCACCAGTGTGGTATAAACAATCATATTGGCATTCACTTCAAAAAAATCTCTCAGCGCTTCACGAGTGTCACTACGACCATAACCATCCGTACCTAGAACCACGTATTGACCGGGTACATCATGACGAATTTGCTCTGCGTTGAGCTTCATATAATCCGTCGCTGCTATGAAAGGCCCTGTGCAATGTTCAAAATTACGTTGAACAATACTTTGGCGTGTTGATTGCCCAGGATGTAACCGGTGATCTCGCTGCACAGATTCGGAATCTTTTCGTAATTCATTAAAACTAGTCACACTCCAAATGTTGGATGCAACATGGTACTGCTCTTCCAGTATGCGAGCTGCTTTAATGACTTCACGAAGAATAGCTCCAGAACCCAGTAGCTGCACAGTTGTTTCACTCTCATGACTGGAGGACTGAAAGAGATACATCCCCTCAATGATACCTGATTCAACACCCTCTGGCATCGCAGGATGCGTGTAGTTCTCGTTCATTGCGGTGATATAAAAGAATACATCATCTTGATCCTGATACATGCGCTTCAGGCCGTGCTGAATAATAACCGCCATCTCATAACTGAATGTTGGATCGTAGCTCATACAGTTTGGCACCATACCAAACATAATCAAGTTATGCCCATCTTGATGCTGTAAACCTTCACCTGCCAGAGTGGTTCGGCCAGCCGTGCCACCAACCACAAAGCCTCGCGCACGATTATCGCCAGCAGCCCAAATTAGATCACCAATACGCTGGTAACCAAACATCGAATAGTAAACGAAGAATGGGACCATCGGCACACCAGTTGTTGCGTAGGATGTGCCTACTGCAATCCAACTCGCCATGCATCCTGATTCGGTAATTCCTTGTTGAAACAACTGCCCCTTCTGGTCTTCTTTATAGTACATTAACTGGTCACGATCTTCAGGCTCGTAGACCTGACCTAATGGGTTATAGATACCAAGTTGACGAAATAAACCTTCCATACCGAAAGTTCTAGCTTCATCAGAAAAGATAGGCACAATTCTTTGCTTAAACTCAGCATCCTTTAAGAGCACTGCCATAATACGATTCAATGCCATTGTCGTCGACATCTCACGATCACCACTGCCAAGGAGTATTTTATCAAAGGCTGATAAGTCTGGTACGTTTAATGAGGGGCTCGAAACCTGCCTCATCGGTAATGGACCACCCAACTGTTCGCGCTGCTGCGCCATAAATTTCGCAGCTGGTGATTGAGGATCCAAGCGCAAAAACTCTAGTGATTCAATAGCCTCATCTGATAGAGGCAAGTCCATTTTTTTAGCAAAACTAACGCAAGCTTCAGGCGATAGTTTTTTAGTATTGTGTGCGACATTTTTACCGGCAGCTCCTTCTAACCCGTATCCTTTGATAGTATGTGCCAAAATAACTGAAGGCTGTCCTTTGTGATTCAAAGCACTGCTGTACGCAGTAAACATCTTCGCAACATCATGCCCACCTGGCATTAGACCCTCCAAGTCACTATCGGATAGGTGCTCTACCAGGGCTAGGAGATGAGGAGAAGTACCAAACAGATGCTCTCGCATGTACGCGCCGCCCTTAACAGTAAATGTCTGATACTCGCCATCTATGATTTCACCCAAGCGTTTGGCTAACAACCCCTCGGAATCACGAGCAAACAAATCATCCCAGCCTCGCGCCCAAACGACTTTTATGACATTCCAACCAGAGCCTGAAAAAATGTTAGCTAGTTCACGAACGACACTACCACTACTGAAGGATAATCCGTCCAAACGTTGAAGATTACAATTCACCACGAAAATGAGATTGTCTAAACGATAACGACTGGCTATCTTCAGCGCCCCTAAGGAATCCGTTTCATCCATTTCACCATCGCCACAAAACAACCAAACATTACGATTTTGTGTTTGTGCTAATCCACGCAACTGCATGTACTGTAAAAATTGGGCCTGGTAAATAGCCATTAGAGGTGAAAGCCCTAAAGATACGGATGGAAATTCCCAGAAGTCAGGCATCAACCACGGATGTGGGTATGAGGACACTCCTGGGCGAAAAATTTCTTGGCGAAAGCCGTTTAAGTGATCTTCACTTAAGCGACCTTCTTGGAAGGCTCGAGCGTAAATACCCGGTGATGAGTGCCCCTGATAATAGACTAAATCATGGCCATCTGGATGTTGATGGCCTTTTAAAAAGTAATTAAAAGCTACCTCGTAAAGGTATGAAGCAGAGGCATAAGTACTTAAGTGACCACCCAGCTCGCTAGCAACCTTTTGGCCTCTCATTACCATGGCTATTACGTTCCAGAGATTGTATGCAATCAACTGATCAACTAACTCTGCATTTTCAGGTAACTGATCTAGCGCCTCAGGCAAAGTATTCGTGTACCCAGCATCCATTGAGGATGATACGGCTAATCCTAAATGCTTGGCATGAGCCATTAGAGCCTCAAGCACCTCAGTGGCATAACCTTTGTCGTTATAGGCAACAAGTACATCAAGTGCCTCACGCCACTCTTGCACTTCCTGGGGATTTAAATCTTGAGAAACAGACTGTTTATTTGATGTCATACTAAAACCTTTACCGGGCACACAGCAAATTCGCTGTGGCGCACATAAAATAGACAAATCATTAAGAGCGATGCCTTTCCATAAAGCAACGACTCGCGAATACTATCACGCATCAATAAAAGGAAACAACGCATTAAGACAAAAAGTTCGTAGAGCTGTTCAGAAAACTATCTAAAAGAATGACACTACCGCTAAGACAAGTGCTATCACTAACCAGACCGCTAACGAATACTCCATGAGCGCCTTCAAACGATCGCCCAATGACATCGACTCATCCAAGGTTTCTACCGCAACCTCGACCCACTCAGGCACTAAGTTAATGGTTTGGGACAGCGAGCAAGACAAACTAGAAACCCATAACCTCAACAACTGGGTAAAATGTGAAATCAAGGCTAAACTTAACCCAAATAAGCGTACTGGCAACCAGTCCATGACGGATAACATCAACTGGGCATAAGAAAATAGGGCTAATGGCTCATCGCGACGCGAGCCATAATGAGACACTTCCTTGGTAGCAACATAAAGAGCCAACCATAGTGGGCCCAAAAGGAACCAGAAGATGACTGCAAAAACCTGCTGGAAGTATAATGCAGACACCTCGGCTAGCGTAGACGCGCCCTCTAATCGCGCTGATAAGTTAAATACGTTTAAGCAGTACCAACACCATACTAATGATAAAATCCAATATCCTGTAATTCCAAAAATGTGCTCGAATAAATTAAAAACAACTAAAACTAAAAGTAAAGGTGGTAAAATCAACAGAGACAAACCTAGAAGAGGAATTGACGACATTTGCTGATAGAAACGATGACTTAAAAAACGATAAAAAGGTGAAACCCAGTCAAACTGACAAGACTGACTGTAAAAACATAGATACCTTTGTACAAAAACACACAGAAGCAAAATGATGACAGACATATCAAGACCCCAGTACAGTAACGTTATTTGTGGGTCAGCATAACACAACCCTCATAAAAAGCATCCATGATTAGTCGCGTCGTAAACGCTCATTCATAGCGACTGGACTTGGGTACTTTAAGACAACCCAGTAACCAGATAAGACTGATGATATTATGAAAGCGGCCTGTATCAAGTAGCTTGCCTGTACAGTCATTAATTGAGAAGACAATGCCATAAAAGCGATAATCAAAGCAAACTCACTGACCTGACCTAAACGAACCCCAACTTCCCAGGCAACTTCTTTTGTTTCTTCAACAGAAGATAATAGCCAACGATAAATAAAAGGTTTGATGATCAAAACTCCGATAGCAATAAGTAATGCAGGTACGATAATGACAGGCAAATAATGCCAATCAAAATTCGCCCCAACTGCAAAGAAAAATAAGACAAGAAAAAAATCACGAAGCGGCTTCAAGCTTTCAGCAATATAGAGAGCAATAGGGCTCATCGCTAAGCTTACTCCAGCAATAAACGCGCCTACTTCACTAGATAAACCTAGTAGCGTCGATAACTCTGCGATACTCAAGCACCAGGCAATAGCTAACAAAAAAACATATTCTTTGATTCGACTGAACCTTGCTAATAATGGAATGAGCAACCAACGGCTAGAAACATATACCATTAATAAGACAGAAGGAAATCCTATCAAAACTAAGACAACTTCTTTTGAAGCATGACCACCCGTATCGAAAGCACGAATCAGAATCATAACAACAATGGCTAGGATATCTTGCCAGAGTAGAACGCTAATCATCAATTCTCCTGTGTGTTGGTGATGTAATACGGTGGTTGGTAATAACTTAATACCAATTATGGTACTTGAAAACATCAAGCCTAACCCAACCAAAATACAATCATTTACCTTGAAATTAAAAATCCACGACAAGATAAACCCAAAAAGAAAAAAAACAATGGAACTTGCCATACCGACCCAACTTATTTTTCTTAGCATGTGAATAAGCTTTTGGGGAGGAAGGTGTAGACCGAGTAAAAAAAGCAAAAATAAAATACCGACATCACCAATACTGTGTACCACTTCAACATTAGGAATCAGCTTTAAACCGAAAGGACCGAAAAGCATGCCTGAAAAAATATATGCAATAAGTAGAGTCTGCCGAGCAAATAAAACTAGAGCCCCGAAAGTTGCAGCGCCTAAGAAAATCAAATAAACAAAAAAAATAACATTATGTGGAACATGCATAATAGCCAAACCTCGATAAATTTTCATGAGATTATAACAACATGTACTAACCTAGAAAATAAAAAAGCATTCATAAATACAATTCAGGTACAAAAAACAAAAAAAATTAACATTCACATAACTAAAAAACTTTTTCTAAAAAAAAATCAAGGCAACCGTTGAAATTAAAAAGCCATGTAACATAGGGGAACTGAGGTAATTAATAAGTTAAAAAAAATCACGGTCTCAAAAAAACATGAAAACTAAAAAAAATTCACGTCAAACTGTTTAATATTAGTACTTTTTAATATAAACTGTTGTTGTTTAACACAATTCAGGGAGATATATCATGCCAGTTAAGAAAAAAAAGGCGGTTGTAAAAAAGAAAAAAGCGGTTGTTAAAAAGAAGAAAGCCGTTACTAAGAAGAAAAAAGTAGTTGCTAAAAAGAAAAAAGTCGCAACTAAAAAGAAAAAAACAGTTGCCAAGAAGAAAAAAGCAACTGTTAAAAAGAAAAAGACCGTCGCCAAAAAGAAAAAAGCGACTGCTAAAAAGAAAAAAGCGACTGTTAAAAAGAAAAAAGCGACAGTTAAAAAGAAAAAAACCGTCGCTAAAAAGAAAAAAGCAACAGTTAAAAAGAAAAAAACCGTTGCTAAAAAGAAAAAACCAGCTAGCAAAAAACGTGGGCGTCCTGCAAAGGCTAAAAAATAGTCCCAGAATAGCAAAAAACTCAAACGCCATTGTACTCTCAATGGCGTTTTTTTATTCCAGTAACTCTAAGTAAACATTTCTCGACTCTTTAACGACTTTCCTCCTAAGTAAAAAGATAAAATATAACGCATTAATAATTTTGCCTCATTAATGCCAGCAGTATCATTTAAAGACTTAGCCCTTAACTCATATAAAGTAGCACCTCGAACAGCCGGACCAGACCCATAAATCTCTTCACAAAAACCAGACTGATGTTCATAAAAATAAACCTTATCCTTTTCAATCGAATCACCAGACTTAGCATCAACATAAAATGGTAACCCATAACCTACCTCCTCCAGCAACTGAATCTCAAAATAACGCAAACATACAAAATTAGAATCACTAGTCACAAGTTCTTCGAGGACATTTTTGTATGCGGTAAATAGGCTTACTAACGCCTCTTGACGATCGAGCAATCTTAGCAATAGCTCATTAACATAAAACCCACATAGTAAAGCCTGTCCCGGCAGCATATAAGGCTGAGCATTGGCCTCCACACGAACTAAAGTCTTTAGCTCGTTGCGTCCAGTCCATGCGACCCACAAGGGTTTGAATAATTGCAGCTGCCCCTGAAAACGTGATTTTAATCCACGAGCACTTCTTGCAACAACCGTAACCAATCCAGCTTCTGCCGTAAATAAATCAACTAGCAAGCTAGTATCCCTATAAGGTCGCGTATGTAACACGAAGGCAGACTGTAACTCCATGACACTGACTACTCAACTAATCTGTATAACCAAAATCTGTTAATGATTTTGCATCATCAACCCAACCAGACTTGATCTTCACCCATAATTGCAAAAAGACTTTTTTATCGAAATAACGTTCTAGATCTTCTCGAGCAGTCATACCAACTAGCTTAATTCGCTCCCCCTTATGACCAATAACAATCATCTTTTGACTCGACTTTTCAACCCAAATCACACAAGCAATTCGAAGAATATCATCATCTTCTTCCATCACATCGATAGTTACAGCCAGCGAATATGGTAATTCCTCACCAAGCTGTCGAGTCAACTTTTCTCGAACAAATTCAGTTATTAAAAAGCGATCACTACGATCAGTAACCTGTTCTGCTGGATATAAGAGCGGACCAGGAGACAGCTGACTAAGTACAGCTTGCTCAAACACATCGGTTTGCATTGCTTGCTTAGCTGATAAAGGAATAATTTGGCTGAACGAATATAAATCTGAAACTTTTTCCATAAAGGGTAATAATTCCATTTTATTCTTTACTAAGTCAATTTTGTTCACCACTAATAAGACAGGAATATTCACTTCCTCTAAGTATGAGAGTATTACTCTATCCTGAGATGTCCACTGTAATGCTTGCACCATAAAAACAACTAAATCAACTTCTTGCAAAGTTGACCTGGCAACACGATTCATATAGCGATTTAACGCTTTTTTCTGACCAGAGTGCAATCCAGGGGTATCCACATAGACTACCTGATTCCCAGCTTCAGTTTTAATCCCAATGATACGCTGACGAGTGGTCTGCGGTTTACGCGATGTAATACTTAGTTTTCTACCCAAAATACGATTTTGCAATGTTGATTTACCAACATTAGGCCTACCAATAATCGCCACTACACCCGAACGTTCTACTTCATGACTCACGTAACCACTCCCAAAATTTTTGCGCCGCCAGTTGTTCGGCCTTTCTTCGACTCAATCCAGTTGCTGTAACAGAGTGGTCAATGCCCACTACAGTACACACTACTGTGAAGAGTTGTTCATGCGCAGGTCCCGATACTTCACTATCATAGTATGGCAGTGGCTTTTGATGAGACTGACACCATTCTTGCAGTAAAGTTTTAGCATCTTTTTTCGGAGCAAGCTTTGCAACATCCTTTACGTATAGCTGATACCAAAGTAAAACTTTCTCACTACAGGTTGATAAACCAGCATCTAAGTAGATAGCACCAATCACGGCCTCCATAGCATCCGCAAGAATAGACACCTTACGCTCCGAACGAGTTTTTTCCTCTCCGGATCCCATTTCCAGAAATCGATGTAAAGATAATGCTGTTGCTAATTCACTCAATACTTGCCCGTTAACCAACATAGACCTTAAACGACTCAAGTCTCCTTCTCGACGTGTCGGGTATTGCTCGTAGAGATCATGGGTAATAATAATACTTAATACAGAATCACCTAAAAACTCTAGACGCTCATTATTACCAGGACCCACAGATCTATGTCGCAGCGCATTCTTTAATAGCGAAACATCACTAAACTGGTAGCCCAATATTCGTTGACACTCTTGTAATGCACTCATAAATGACCCACTAATTATCAACCTTTAGCACAGCAAGAAAAGCCTCTTGTGGAATCGAAACTTTCCCTACCTGCTTCATACGTTTTTTCCCTTTCTTTTGCTTTTCAAGTAACTTTCTCTTCCGGGAAATATCACCACCATAGCACTTGGCAGTTACATTTTTACGCAAAGCTTTTACCGTTGTACGTGCTATTACTTTTCCACCTAAAGCAGCCTGAATTGCCACATCAAACATTTGGCGAGGAATCAATTCTTTTAATTTTTCAGCAATCTGTCGACCGCGTGATGCGGATAAATCACGATGCACAATCATCGCCAAAGCATCTACTTTTTCGCTGTTAATAAGGATATCTAGCTTCACTAAATCTGCTGATTGAAAACGCACAAAACTATAATCAAGCGATGCATAGCCACGACTTACAGATTTCAAGCGATCAAAAAAATCTAAAATAACGTCACTCATTGGGATTTCAAACGTCACAGATACCTGATTAGTCATATAATTTAAAGCTGTTTGCACTCCTCGTCGCTCGATACATAATGTCATCACACTACCAAGATATTCCTGAGGCACCAATATCTTTGCTTCAACGATAGGTTCATTGATCGAGTCAATTGCGTTTGGTTCAGGTAACGAACTTGGATTATCTACCATGACAATCTCACCACTTTTAGTTTGCACCTGATAAACAACCGTCGGCGCTGTGGTAATCAAATCTAATTGATACTCACGCTCCAAACGCTCCTGAACAATTTCCATATGGAGCATGCCTAGAAAACCGATCCGAAAACCGAACCCTAACGCATCAGAGGACTCTGGCTCGTAGTATAATGCAGCATCATTCAATGTTAATTTAGCAAGAGCTTCTCGAAAACTTTCAAAATCGTCTGAGCTAACAGGAAATACTCCTGCAAATACCTGAGGCTTAACCTTTTGGAAACCAGGTAATGGCTCATTAGCCCCACCTTTAGCTAGTGTTAGTGTATCACCCACTGGTGCACCAAAAATATCCTTAATACCAGCAACTATAAAACCCACTTCACCGACACTTAAGTGCCCCGTTGAATAACGTTTTGGGGTAAAGATGCCGATATCATCAACCACATGCTGACCCTTGGTTGACATCACTTCTATTTTTTGTCCTTTTTTTAGTGATCCTTGCTTAATACGAACTAAAGAGACCACTCCCAAATAACTATCAAACCAAGAATCAATAATCAGTGCTTGTAAAGGGGCCTCCAGTTGGCCGACTGGAGGGGGAATAGTATTGACTAGCTGCTGTAGTAACTCAGGTACGCCTTTTCCCTCTTTAGCACTAATAGGAATTGCGTGCATCGCATCGATTCCAATAACATCTTCGATTTCTTGTATGACTTTATCGGGATCAGCTTGAGGGAGATCGACCTTATTCAATACAGGTAATACTTCCAAACCATGATCAATCGCTGTATAGCAGGTAGCAACCGTCTGAGCTTCCACACCTTGCGCTGCATCAACCACTAACAAAGCACCCTCGCAGGCAGCTAGTGAACGTGAAACCTCATAAGCAAAATCCACGTGTCCAGGTGTATCGATGAAATTAAGCTGATAACGCACGCCATCTTCGGCTTCGAAATACAAAGTCACACTCTGGGCTTTAATAGTAATCCCACGCTCTCGCTCAATATCCATAGAATCCAACACTTGCTGCTTCATTTCACGTTGCTCTAGGCCACCACAGTATTGAATAAATCGATCTGCTAGAGTGGATTTGCCATGATCAATATGAGCAATGATAGAGAAATTACGGATATGTGCTAACTGCACATCTTCGAGCTTGTCTGATGAGGGCATAAAAATCTGCTTGTAGATATAAACGCCAGATAGTACCAATTATCCCAGAGGAAGCAAAGCGTTAAACCGCACCCACACCGCAATACCGATACGAGACAATCAAAATCTTTTGATAAAAAAACCATTTAATTCAGATGGTTGTAAACCTCCATAAGGCTTTACCCAAAATTTAGTCTATAATTTAATATGAAAATTGTTTATGGGAGTGAAGTCATGATTATTATAGAAAGGAAATTTCATTTAGAGTCAAACTGCAGCGAAAAATTTTTAGACCTTCTGTCCGAATATTTCGACGCTATAGAAAAAGATCCTTACATAGAAACCTTTGCGATTGTAACCTCAAGTTCAGACAATAGTGATATTATTGCTAGGTTTGTTGTGGAAAATATCGAATCCTGGGATAAGCGAATGGAACAAGACTACGTTCGTGAATTTTTAGCGAAGACTCATGGGCTAGTTCATTCGGTTGATACGGATTCTCAGACAATTATCAAGTGGTACACTAAATCTAACGCTTGATCATTGAAAAATGATGATGATCACAACGTAATTCTGAAGAGTTGTTGCCTATTTTGGCTTTATTTTTTTGGGGAAAATAGAATTTTTCTCTCCCCAAGAGCTATCTTAAGAATATTTTATAAGGCCGGTAATTCAGTTAGCGCTTGAGACTGTGCCATTCATCTCATTGACGAAATTCAACGAAACTTAACTGAAAACAATGGCTAATCCTGATTATATAAGGGACACATAATCGCTTTACCTTGCTGGAACTCATGATAAATACAACCATTGTAGTCAGGTCGTTTAATCATGATAGCAATTTCCTTATTGACTGCTTGCAAGGATTTTTCAACAGGATAAATGTAGGTTGCAAAGGGCAAATCCTGCCTACCTTGCGCATTAGCCTTGATGTATAATGCAGCAGATTGATCAGAAGGGTTGGGTAAAATTGCCGAATTGGTTGACTGAGATTTTGGCTGTTTATCACAGCCAGTCATTATAAAAATTGAGGCAAAAAACAAAAAAATAATTAAAAATCGCATTCGCATTGACATCATCCTAATATAAAAGTGCTTAATGTTATCATCTTTTTGAGAATAAACCCTAACTGAGGCTCAACTCCCAATCCTCTAACCAAACGAAGATCAATTCATCCCCCATGAATAACAGAGGCATTCGATCCCTCAACCAAGTTGGTATACGCGCTTGCTGAAAATATTTACTCAACGTTTGATGATACCCTCTTAGCGGTAATCGCTCACCTCCTTGTCGAAAACGAACAGTTACCTGACTTATTTGATAAATTTGCTGAATATCTCGGACTGCTTGGGACTTCGCCTGCAAGGTTAATCCAAGTGGCTTTATCACTAAATCTTCCTGTAGATTCCAAACATACTCAATATCTCTATCAAAGCACATTAATTTAGGCATCACATAGAGCAAATCACAATAACGTCTTAATTCGTAACCCTTCCATTTTACACAGGGTATGGCATCTCTTTTTGCATACACTACATCTGTCATCATGGTATTGAGTTGATGAGTATCAGGCAAAGGACAGTCTTGCTCAATCAGCCATGCTCGTAATAAAGGATGCTGCTTAATACTAGGCATTGATTTTAGTCCATCAACCGATAACTGACATCCCTGCTTTAATCGAATTAAGTCCTGACTTAAGTAATGATCTAACAGTTGATTAGAAAAATAACAATGTTGTGAGGATCGCGCCATTGTTTGAACCACACTAGGCCAACGTCTCTTGAGAATCGGTAATACCTGATGACGAATATAATTACGATCAAAAGCAATATCTAGATTAGATGAGTCCTCTACCCAGACTAAACGATGATGATGCGCATATTCTTCTATCAGCTCCTTAGAAAATAATAACAACGGACGCAAAATATTTCGTTGGTTAAAATGACTCTGTGAGGACATGGCTGACATGCCTTTTATACCGGAACCACGAATAAGCCTAAGTAGCAAAGTTTCAACCTGATCCATCTGATGGTGCGCCATCACTAAACTCTCACCATAGCGACAACTTTCATCTAAAGTCTGATAACGCGCCAGACGTGCAGCGGCCTCAATACCTAAACCTGAGTTTTGATTGATACTGACAGAATAAGTGTTATAGGGCACATCCCATGACACACAGAGATCTGCACAAAACTGGGCCCACTCTTCGGAAGCATTACATAGCTGATGATTAATGTGTATGGCACGCAATGAAAAATCAGAGCCACGCTGCTTCAAAGAAACCAGCAAATGAAGTAAAACAACAGAATCAATACCACCACTTAAAGCGACAACCAAGGACCGATTTTCAGAAAACAGTTTCCAATGTGAATTAAAAGAATCTAATGTCAGCATGGCTAAAAAAACCTAAAGCTCTGTGCCCACATTCAACCAACGCTGATATCGCTGCTCTAATAGAGTATTCAATGGTAACTGCTTTAAAGCTTCAAGAGTATGAAGTAGTTCGTGCTTAATAGTTTGTGACATTTTTTCGATATCACGATGTGCACCACCCAAAGGCTCTGCAATAATATCATCAATCAGCTCTAGCTCTTTCAAACGCGAAGCTGTTAAATTCATTGCCTCAGACGCATCAGCAGCTTTAGAGGCGTCCTTCCAGATAATAGAAGCACAGCCTTCAGGGGAAATAACTGCATAGTAGCTATACTGCAACATATACAAACGATCACCAACGCCCAAACCTAGGGCTCCTCCTGAGCAGCCCTCTCCGATCACCATACAAATGACGGGAACTTTTAGTCGAGACATTTCCATTAAATTACGTGCAATAGCTTCACTTTGATTACGCTCCTCAGCTTTCACGCCAGGATAAGCACCCGGAGTATCGATAAAAGTTATCACGGGCAATGAAAAGCGCTCTGCTAATTTCATGAGCCGGAGCGCTTTATGAAAACTTTGAGGCGTGGGCATACCGAAATTACGCTCTACTTTTTCTTTAGTAGTGCGGCCCTTTTGATGACCTATCACCATAACGGGGCTACCATCTAGACGCGCTATACCACCAATGATAGGAGCACCTTGGTCGGAATTACGATCACCATGCATCTCGACCCAATCCTCAAAGATGTGTTCAATGTAATCTTTGGTATAAGGCCGTAATGGATGGCGCGCTAAAGAAACAATATTATGTGCTGTTAAATGAGAGAATATGGATTCGGTTAAGGCATGGCTTTTTTCTTTTAAGCGCACTAGCTCCTCTGCAATACTGATACCCTCACCCGTACCAATGCGCTTGAGCTCTTCAATTTTTTGCTCCAACTCGGCAATTGGTTGTTCAAACTCTAAATAATCAATATTCATAGGTCATTGCTCCCAGATGTCAATATATCCCATTGATTTTAAATAATTTTTATCTTTCAGCCCACCATCGCAGGCAGTGACTGAGTCAGTTGACCTCTACCATAGAAGCGAGACTAATATAGCAAATCCGATAGATAGTGCAATCACCCTTGCAAATAGTTATCAGAGGAGGCTCATTTGCTCAATTAATGTGGACGAGACACTTTTCAATTGGCGGGAACCCCGCGTTACTTTAGAGATACTGGTGTGAAGTTGCTTTGCAATCTCGCGTTGTGTCAACTCACCATCAGATAATGCTTTTACAACGTTCACACGAAGTGACAAAGCTGATAATTCCTCTGGGGTAAAAAAACACCGAAACAATTCCAAAAGGTCACTTCTCTCACTGGCAGCAGAAATCAGCTTAAAGAAACGATCCAATCCAAGGTCACTCTTTTCACTCATCATTATTCCTCCGGTTTAAAATATCATTCAATATGCGTTGAGGATGCCTCAGCAGAGACATAAAACCATTGACCATTAATACGTTCAAAGAGACTTTTTTCTGACATGACATATAATTGACTATTTTGAAAATAACGAACCTCAAAAGTAACTGATCCTTGAGTCGTAAAGGCATCAACTGGTGATCTACTCAACACAACCAGAGATTCCCACAATATCGATTGAGACCATTGCTTAGCTGACGTCGAAACAAAGTCTCGTTGAGCCTTTCCTCGTTGGGTTGCCTTTAAATAGCTTATATTACAGCGAACAAAAGCTGTGTATCGCGAACGCATAAGCTCCTCTGGAGTAGATGCATACTGAGGGCCATCTATGAAACGTTTGCAACACGAACTATATAAGCGTCCTGATCCACAGGGACATTCAGCGTGCGAAAGCAATTACACCTCCCATAACTGATCGACCATTAACTGTAATGTTTTATTATTGCGAAATGCGTTTATATCCAAACGATAGACAATCTTAATTTGACAACAATGATGATTGGGCCAATGATTAACATCAACGTTAAAACAAATCGCTGAGACTGGATACATACCATCTGGATGCTGTAATGTTAACTTTAGATGGCTTCCACCCACTAGCCTCTGCTCAATGACATCAAATATCCCGTCAAATTGAGGTTCAGGAAAAGCCTGCCCCCATGGTCCCGATTGGCGCAATAAATCTGCCATATCTAAGGTCAAATCATCGGCCGACAAACTACCGTCCGTAACCCATTTTTGTTGAAATATATCTGGATGGGCCATTAACTCAACGACCTCATTGAAGCTTTTTGAGAAATCACGAAATTTCTCTTCACAAATACTCAATCCAGCAGCCATCGCATGACCACCAAATTTAATGATTAAACTCGAATCTAATGCGTCTATTCTTGCTAAAACATCACGTAAATTTAACCCAGCAATAGATCGACCTGAACCTTTTAACGTGCCATCACCAACACTAGCAAATACAATCACGGGTCGATGAGTTTTATCTTTAATTCGCGAAGCGACTAGCCCCACTATTCCCTGGTGCCAATTCTCTTCATACAATGTTAGCGCATGCATTGTATCTGTAGTAATCGATAGTCGCTCTACAATGGCAAGCGCTTCTTGCTTCATCTTCTGTTCAATTAACTTTCGATCAACATTCAACTGATTTAATTGTTCAGCTATGTCACGTGCATACGCATGATCTTGCGTTAATAAACACTCGATCCCCAAAGACATATCATCCAATCGACCAGCAGCGTTTAAACGAGGAGCAATCGCAAACCCAAAATCAGTAGTAAGTAATGACGCAGCTTCACGTTTTGAAACATCAATTAATGCCTGTAACCCTGGTCTTACTGGAAACTTTCGTATGCGTGCTAAACCTTGATGCACTAACACGCGATTATTTTTATCCAAAGGCACTAAGTCTGCAACAGTCCCTAAAGCGACCAAATCGAGGTACTCACTCATTTTAGGACAAGGTATCGACTCCTGCTCAAACCAACCTTGCGCCTTCAATCCAGCGCGCAGAGCTAGCATCACATAAAAAATAACACCTACTCCCGCTAAAGAAACACTAGGAAACTGGTCTCCATGTAAACTCGGATTAATGAGGATGCAATCCTTTGGGAGATCCTCACCGGGAAGATGGTGATCGGTAACTAACACATCGATACCCAGCTCTCGAGCCCTAGCGACACCTGATATACTGGAAATACCATTATCTACAGTAATAATTAAATCAGGCGCAGATTGATATGCCACATCAACAATTTCGGGAGACAGCCCATAACCGTAATCAAAACGATTAGGCACTAAGTAGTCTACAGTCTTGGCTCCCATAGCTCTTAAAGCAGATACCGCCAAAGTTGTACTAGTCGCACCATCAACATCAAAATCGCCAATCACCAAAATGTTCTGACTATTTGTCACTGCCTTTATCAAACGATCAACTGCTGCGTCAATATTTAACAGACTATGGTAAGGCAATAGTTGAGATAATTCATAATCCACTGCATGCCTATCGACCACATCACGCGCACTCAGGATTCTTTGTAAGACAGGCGGGAATTCAGATAGCCGACTAATGTCACCGACCTTTCGATGTTCAATAATAGCACTCATTAGAAACTCCCCCTGATACAAAGACGGTATATTATCGCAAAGCGCACCAGCTTTACAGCCATCAATACGATGGCTAAAATCAAATTCCATCATTTGACGCACTGTAACACCATGGCAACGAAACCACCTTTCCCCTTACTCACAATCAACCAGAACATCCAATTACGTGAGCATCATGCCTCCGATGATCAGGCTTTTTTGGATTATTATACGCATCCTGAAGTAGTTAGATTTAATATTGCAGCCCCAGTACCTCACACATTAAAGGAGGCAACTGAAGAGGTGCTTTATTGTCGCAATCTTTATTACCAGCGCCAAGGTATTTACTGGGCAATTGCCAATCACAAAATGATTGGTGCGATTGGTATTCACTTTCGCCCATCACAGGTCGCTGAAATTCATTATGACCTAAGTGTGGAGTATTGGAACCAAGGGATCATGACACAAGCTATGCAAGTGGCTATCGCTTATTGCTTTGATCAACTTCCAATAAACACATTGGAGGCTAGAACGTTAAAGGACAATACCGCTTCAACTCACATTCTTGAAAAGCTTGGGTTTAAGCACCATAAATGTATTGAGAACTATCAATCATACAACGGGAAAACATATCGCGTTGAAGTCTACCAATTGTCGTTAAATAACTTTATTAGCAGTCATAGCAATTAATATTGCTCCCCATCAGCACGCTGCCTACTTAAGAGTGCCTGCAGCCCATCTTTTGGCATTATGCCCTCATACAAAATCTCAAATACTTGTTGAGTTATCGGCAATTCTACACCCAATGAATCAGCTAAAGATAATAATTGGCGGGTATTAGGAAGACCTTCAACCTCACCACCAACCGAAGCTTGCGCCTCGTCAATTGAAACACCTTGCCCGATAGCAAAGCCAAACCGTCTATTTCGTGATTGATGATCGGAACAGGTTAAAACCAAATCCCCCATACCGGCGAGGCCTAATAGTGTTGATTCACTGCCACCAAACGCGAGCAATAAACGCCGCATTTCAGCAATACCTCTGGTTAATAAGGCCGCTCGCGAATTAGCACCTAGATCCAAACCAACTGCAATACCCATTGCAATGGCCAGAACATTTTTCATCACACCACACAACTGCACACCTAAAAAATCATCATTGGGGTAAACGCGAAAGTTCGATGAATGCAATCGCTCAGTTAAATCACGAACAAAAGGCACATCATTACCTGATATACAAATAGCCGTTGGCAATCCTTGACCTACCTCTTTTGCAAAACTTGGCCCAGAAACAATCGCCATGGCGGTAGCTTCACCAAACACTTGAGCCACTAGTTCGTGCAACGGCCTAGCTGACAGCGGGTCCAATCCTTTTGTACCCCAAGCGATACGCAATGGTTGAGAATGTGAAGCTTGAAGCTGAGTTAGGAAAATATGGAATGCCTGACTAGGAATAACCACCAAAACATCACGAACACGATGTAGTGCTAATGATAAGTCGTCAAAAATGTGCAATGAAGGAGGGAATGAGATATCTGGTAAGTAGTAGGAATTAGATCGTTCCTGACATAAAGTACGCATCATGGAGGGGCGATGCCCCCATAAATGAACTTGCTGATTGTTGCGCGCAAGATGGACTGCCAAAGCAGTCCCCCAAGCACCTGCACCGGCGACGAGTATCGGCGATGCAAGATCCATAGTTTAGGCTTCTTCAGCTTTTGCAGCTAATTCTTTTTGGTGCTGCTCGTATAAAGCATCAAAGTTAACTGGAGCCAAATATAACTGCGGGAAACCAGCCTTGATAACAGCATCTGTAACGACTTGGCGTGCGTAAGGGTATAATAGGTTGGGACAATAACTACCTAACATAGGACGAACTTGCTCATCATCAAAGCCAGATAATGTAAAAATTCCAGCCTGTTTAGCTTCGACTAAAAAAGCTGTCTCTTCACCGACTTTGACTGTTACAGTCACAGTCAACTCAACCTCATGCGCATCATCGTTCAGCTTAGCTGTCTTGGTGCCTAGATCCATGTGTAATTCTGGCTGCCACTGCTTTGTAAAGATTTCAGGTGCATTTGGCGATTCTAAAGAAAGATCTTTCACATAAATACGTTGAACAGCAAACTGAGGTCCTTGTTGTGTGGTATCTTTTGCTTGGCCATTAGTTGCTTGTTTTTCACTTGACATTGTTTTACCCCTATTTTTTAACTTAATAATTCATCTAATTTACCCGCATCGTTGATGGCTTTCAAATCATCAAAACCACCGACTGGTGCACCCTTGATTACGATTTGCGGGACTGTTCGCGCGTTGGGTACGATTTCTTGCATGGCAGCAAATGCTACTGGATCTAAATCAATTCGCAACTCGTCAAAATCGACACCTTTTTCGGTCAATAAATTTTTTGCGTGGACACAATACGGACAGTTTGCTTTCGAATAAATAATTACATCAGCCATTACTTTTTTCCTTTTTGAGTTTTTTATCTTTTTTTACCTTTACTTTTTGGGAGTCCACTAAAGGCATTGATGCTTGACGCCACGCATCGACTCCACCCTTTAAGATCTTAATATTGGTCAACCCTTTCTTTTTCAGTTCATTAAAAGCATTCAACGAAGCTTGTCCCCGTTGGCAAAGTAACACAATGCTTACTGAATCCTCTTTGGGCAAACGATCGACGTGAGCCGTCAAATCCGCCTTAGTCATATTGTGAGAGCCGACTATGTGACCTGCAGAGTACATCGATGGATCTCTTAAATCGACAATGTACGCATTATCCTGATTGATCAATGAAACTAACTGAGCAGGAGAAACCCTTTGACCGCCTCCCTGCACACGAACCTCTTCTATAATAAGTATGACTAACAAGACAACAAAAATACCACTCAACTGCCAATGAGCGATCAAGAAAGATACAATCTCATTAAAATCCATAACACCACCCCTTATCCGATTTCGGCATAGTATACAGGAAAGCGCGAGAGACTAAAGAGCAATCCCAAGCAAGCTGGCTGTTAACGTACACAAATGACCTTGGTGTTTAAAAATTCTTTTAACCCACTTTTTGATAATTCACGGCCCATACCTGATGATTTAATTCCGCCAATCGGTAGACGTAAATCAGATACCACTGCGGTATTCACGTAACATGTTCCCACCTCAAGTTCAGAAATAGCCATCCCTCTACCGAGCTCACTATCTCGAGTAAATATGACCGCACCCAACCCATACTCAGACAGATTAGCAAGCTCAAAAGCCTCTTCCTTTGTTTCAGCCCTTACAACGCTCATAACAGGGCCAAACAACTCCTCATCAAAAGCAGGTAGGCCTGGGGAAACGTTTGTCAGCAACGTTGGAGGATAAAAAAAACCTCTTCCATCTGGCACTTTGCCTCCGAGTAACAATTCTGCACCTCCTGAAAGACTCTGTGTTATCTGCTGATGCAAATGATGCCTCAAATCCTGACGTGCTAGAGGCCCAAGAGTCGTCGCCATTTCAAGAGGGTTGCCACATCGATATTGCTTGAGATGATCTAACGTATAACTCAACCATTTTTCATAGACGTTACTCATGACAATACAGCGCTTTGGAGCAATACAGATCTGTCCTGCATTGGCCATCCTAGCTTGAACAGAAACTTGAGCTGATAACTGAATATCTGCGTCATCTAAAACAACACAGGCATCGGCCCCACCTAGCTCCAGAGAAACTTTCTTTAGAGCTGCCCCAGCTTGAGAAGCAACGATTCGACCAGCCCGAGCACTACCAGTAAGAGTGACACCTTTTACCCTATGATCGTGAATGATAGCTTCTACCTGATGCACATCAATCACTAAGCTAGTCAATACACCCTGAGGAAATCCAGCCTCCTCAAAAAGTGAAGCCAGCCTCAAAGCACAACCGGTTACATTGGGAGAGTGCTTAAAAACAACCACGTTACCTGCCAGGACCTGGCTTATCACAAAACGAAAAACCTGCCAAAATGGATAATTCCAAGGCATGATTGCAAATAGCACACCTAATGGTTCATAGTGAATAGCACTGTAACTGTGCTCGGTAGAGACAATCTCAGGTTTCAACCATTCTGAAATATGGTTCATTTGATACTGACACAACTTCTGGCATTTTTTGATCTCTGCTATTGATTGTACCAATGGCTTACCCATCTCTAGAGTGATTAAATGAGCAATCTCCATTTGCTGCTTATCTAAAAGATCACATAAAACTGACATGAATTGGCAGCGATTGGATAATGGTAACTGCCTCCAATGTTTGAATTGTTCATCCGCGATGTCTAAAGCTTGAATAATTTCATCACTTCTCATCACAGAATATTGCTTAAGGTGTTCGCCTGTCGCAGGATTATACGTATTAATCACACACCACTCCTATACACTGCACTGTTGTAATTTTGGGAAAATACCGTTAGAACTCTATATTAAATCAACTTTACTTTACATAAAGACTAAATTATTATCCCTTTGTGTCAGGGGTGCATTAGAGTGCTGAGAAGATTTATCTAACCCTTTGAACCTGATCTAGACTCACTAGCGTAGGAAGACAACAGCATGACATCATCTGTCCTGGGATCAATCTCACTCACTATCTCCACTATTCTTTACAGCTTTTGGCTTATGCCGCAAATTGTTCATAATAAACGCCATAATGCACTAGGTGATATGAGCTTCCTCATGCATGCCATCCTGGTTTTTGGGTGCCTCATGGACCTTTATTATGCCCTGAGTTTACGCATGCCATTACCTTATTTATGGGTATCGACCTTAAGCTTAACCCTCATCATCGTCCAACACATCCAGTGGTACAAACAACCTTTAGATAAAAATACATATTCCACTTTCTGGTTACTTACAGGAATTGCCACCGCCCTAGTGACACTCGCTTTAGTCAACTGGTACTACGATCTAACGCCAGATAGTATTAATGTTACCACTGGCTGGCTTGCTAATTTGAGTTTCTTGTTCTACCCCATTCCACAAATACTTAAACAATCTCGGGCGCAATGTGCTACTAGTATAAGCCTCTATTTTATATATCTCGGTCTGGTATTGGACCTAACTGACCTCATTTCAGCAATAGCTTTATCTTGGGAAAAACCAAGCCTATTTGGCCCATTGGCCCTTATAGGTTGCCATTGTGTCTTGTTAGTTCAACACTATCGATATCAGCCAAAACAAGAAATAATCTATGAAAAAAGCACTCATTATTGCTAACGGACCGAAGTTCGATTGGCAAGACCTAGTTGACCCCTATCAACAAGACTGCCTCATTGTTCTTGATGGCGCTTATAATGCATTCATGCATAGTGACTTGCCGATTCACGGCATTATTGGAGATATGGACTCGATCACACATCAAGCTTATCAATGCGCATTAAATAAAAAAATCCCAATCTTTGAAAAAGATGATCAGAACACAACTGACTTACACAAAGCAATTGAGTATTTAGACGAAGAAGACCATTTCGCGATTACAATCGTTACGGGAACAGATGGACGAATGGACCACACACTGCATAACATTCAACAACTGTCTAAGCATTATCAACAGAGCCGACCAATCACGCTGCTCACGTCCACCGAACTGATTACGCTTGTTAAAGACAAAGAAACAACTATACACGGACATATTGGAGCAGGCATAAGCCTAATTGGAGCACCCCATGCAATAATCACCAGTAATGGTCTTGCGTACGATCTAGAAAATACTGTCATAGAGTGGTGTCAAATTGACTCAACAAGCAATGCTTTACAAAATAATTATGCAACCATTTCTGTAAGAGGCTCAGCATTACTTATTGAACAACGCACAAAAGAAAATCAGATGAAATCTAGTGCTAAACTCTGATACACTATCGTCCTTGTAATACACCGTCATTGATACGAACATTATGACTAAGCAACGGATTGTTCTCTCTACTCTCATCTACATAGTGCTCTTTACTGGAGCAGTATTTTCGGCAGATAGTCATACTCTATCCAACATCAATAATAAAATCTCATCACTTAAGCAACAGCTTAATTTAGACACTCAAAATCGAAATCACTTACAAATGAAATTAAAATCACTGGATGAACAATCCGCAAGTGTTGCTAAATCGATCCAAAAGACTCAAAAAGAATCTTCTCAAAAAAAACGCTCGATTAAAAAACTTCAAAAGCAGCAAGCACAACTAGAATCTGAGTTAAAACTGAAGAAGATCGCAATATCCAAAGAGTTATCCGCAGCATACATAGCTAGTAGACAACCTTACTTAAAACTTCTACTTAGTCAGCATAACTCACAGGAATTAAATCGCTTATCCAACTACTATCGGTATTTGTACGAATATCAACAAGGACTCATTAATAACTTAGAAATCGCCATAAAGACTATCGAGCTCAATCGACAGCAATTAAATAAACAACAAAACCAACTGAACAGCCTGATACTTAAACAACAACAGCAAAAAAGTTACTTACACAAAACCACCACGAAAAGAAAAACAGTGATTCAGTCCATCACTTCAAAAATTAAGCAGCATCACCAAGCTCTCTCTATCTTAACCCAAGATAAGCAAGTACTTAATAAGACCATTCAACAACTCAAAACAAACGTCACCTCAAAGAACAAACAAGCCTTTATAGATCTGAAAGGAAGTTTGGAATGGCCCACAAAAGGTAAAATTTCTCACCGTTTTGGTACCAAAATACAACAAAGCGAGTTAACATGGGCAGGAGTTGTCATGGAGGCACCAACGGGACAGCCTGTTTATGCTATAGCAGCCGGTCACATCGTGTTTTCTAAATGGCTGTCTGGCTATGGAATGCTAGTAATCATTAACCACGGAAATGGCTATATGTCCCTCTATGGAAGGAATCAATCACTTTATGTTAAGCAAGGTGATGAAGTAAAAGCTGGTCAACAGATCTCTACAGTTGGTCAAACTGGCGGGTTTACATCGCCAGGATTATATTTTGCAATACGGCATAATGCTAAACCACTTAATCCTACACAATGGTGCTTCAATTCATTAAAACAAGGAAAGTTCTCATGAACCGTAATTACTTTTTTAGCACACTTGTATCTTTAGTATGGGTGGTCAACGCACTCTGCATACCATGCTTTGCTAACCCCACAAGTACTCGAATTACTCATACACCACGAATACCCAATGACGAGATTCAAGAGTTTGTCACTGCCATCACAGCGATCAAGCACTACTACATAACTGACACCGAGGACAAAACACTATTTAATAATGCTATTAACGGTATGCTGACTCATCTAGACCCGCACTCAAGCTTTCTCGATAAAAAAGCACTGGAGCAAATGAACAGTACTGTTTCAGGTGAATTTGTTGGTATAGGTATCGAACTTACTGTCGATAAAGGCGCTCTCAAAGTTATCAGTCCATTAGACGGAACACCTGCGGATAAAGCTGGCCTAAAAACCAATGACCTTATCATCAAAGTCGATGATACGTTAGTTGAGAGTATGAGTCTGAATGAGGCCATCAGTAAAATTAAAGGAAAAAAGGGCACTCTTGTCCGTCTTACTATATTGAGAGAAAACACCCCGAAACCTCTTGAAGTCAGCATTAAAAGGGATACGATCAAGATCGTCACGGTAAAATCAAAGCTGCTTGAAAAACACTACGGTTATACTCGCCTCAGCTTCTTCCAAGGTAATGCTGACCAAGAACTCAAGGCTGCGATTCAAAAACTCAAAAAAGATAGTAACAACCAACTCTATGGTCTTATTCTTGATCTGCGTAATAACCCAGGTGGCCTGCTAAATCTCAGCTCAGAAATTACTGACCTATTCCTCGATAAGTCCATCAACAAAAAATATGAAAATCTAATTGTCTACACAAAGGGTCGCATACCAGGCTCGAATTTAAAGATTAAGGCAAAGCCAAATGATATTATACCAGGCATTCCCCTGGTTGTTCTGATCAACACTGGCTCGGCATCAGCCTCTGAAATTGTTGCAGGTGCCCTCCAGGACTACGGAAGAGCGGTCATTATGGGCTCACGAAGTTTTGGAAAAGGCTCTGTTCAAACAATCATACCCGTAAGCAAAGATAGCGCTATTAAGCTCACAACTGCCCTATACTACACCCCAGCTGGTAGAGTGATTCAAGCCGAAGGTATTCAACCTGACGTTCCTATTCCTGAACTCAATATAGAATCTAAAGATAATGGTTTCACATTCAGCGAGTCTGATTTCGGGCGTCATATCAAAAACGATAACAACATAGGAATCACAAAGAAAAAAAATACACAGTCCTCTGATGCTTTCGCACTAGCAAAAGATGACTACCAACAGTTCTCTGCATTGATGATGCTAAAAGGTCTACACATTGTACACTAGTAGTCACTTGCCAGCGATGCCCGTTTACTTTAATCTTTCAGACAGTTGTCAAGCTAACTAAGTGATAGACTCTATGCACACACCGAGTAATGAAACCTACTTGATAATTATTTTAATTGGCTTAATTCTAGTTCTCATCATTGAGCAAATCAGACATCTACGCTACCTACGTCGTATTCCTATTCGAATCCACGTCAATGGAACTCGAGGCAAATCCAGTGTTAGTCGACTGATCGCCTCTGGATTGAGAGCCGGAGGCATTCGAACCTGCGCAAAAACAACGGGCACCCTAGCACAATTCATTGACCCTGAAGGAAATGAAGAGCCTATTTACAGGATAGGTCACACTAATGTAGTAGAACAACTAAAAATCGTTCGCCGTAGTGCCAAATTAGAGGCCCAGGCACTAGTCATTGAATGTATGGCGGTGCAACCCCTTCTCCAATCAATCTGCGAGCATAAAATTGTACACTCAACACATGGTGTTCTTTGTAATGCACGCCCTGATCATTTAGACGTAATGGGTCCAACCGAAGAGGATGTAGCTCTGGCGCTTGCAGGCACAGTAACCTACAACGGAAAATTTTTTACTGCTGAGCAAAAACATATCAATGTCTATAAGATGGCTACCCAGGATCGTGGTAGTGAACTCATAGCAATCGGTGATAAAGATATCGCTGATATATCAGACGAAGACATGGCTCCATTCACTTATAACGAATTTAAGGAAAATGTTGCACTGGCATTACGTGTTTGTGAATCTGTGAATGTTGACAAAAAAACAGCGCTAGAGGGAATGTGGGCAGCAAAACCAGACCCTGGAGCATTAACTATTCACACACTTACTCACAACAATAAACGAGTAACGTTTGCCAACGGATTTGCTGCTAATGATCCTGAGTCAACAGAGGCACTTTGGCACAAGATATTAGAAAAACATCCTGAATATGACTACAGGGTTCTCATTGCCAATACGCGTGCGGATAGGAAACATAGAACATTACAATTTGTTGAAAGCTACGTTAATTGGACGCAACCTGATGAATGCATGATGGTAGGAAGTGGTACAAAGACCTTACAGCTTGCGATTAATAAGACACTTCCTGACGCCCAACTAACAGATGCACAAGAATGGTCTGTTAAAAAAATACTTGACCACGTTACAGAACAGGCTGAGAATAAGCAGGCTATTTTGATTGTAGGTGTTTGTAATATTGCGAATATTGGCATGGAAATCGTGGATTATTTCAGGGAAAACAGGGAGTAGAGGTAAAGATGTTAGATCCACTTAGTTTATCGATAGGAATAGGCCTTATTGTAGGCCTCTTAATGGTCGACCTAATCGGACTCTATGCCGGCGGTATGGTCGTTCCTGGTTATCTAGCTCTAGATATGCATGCTCCAGGAAATATTGCTTTAACCGTCATCGATGCAATTATCATTTATTTAATCATGCGATTACTGTCGAACTTTATGATTATCTACGGTAGGAGACGTGTGGCTCTTATTGTACTGATAGCGTTTATACTTGGAGTAACCATGCGCCAACTATTTTCGTCACTGTACGTAGCTAGCACATTAGGTAGCGTTTATTCTGTAATAGGTTACATTATCCCAGGGTTGATTGCCTTAGCCATAGAGCGGCAAGGCCTCATAGAGACAGTAACGTCACTTATTACTGCATCTATTATTGTACGATTATTCCTCATACTAACCATTGGATCGGTTTTACTACCATGAAAAAAATTTATTGGCATACACACAACCTTCCTAGAATCTACATCCTAACACTGTGTCTATTCACCATCGTGGGTATGGTAATTGTTGAACACTTCAAACAGTTTGTTCCCGTTGAGTATTATCACCTGAAAATTGATTCTGCGCATACGGCAAGAGATGCTTTCAAAGCTGCCAAAGCATTAAGAGAACAAAAAAATATTCCCATCAATGAAAAAAATGACCCTCAAAAAAGCGGGCTCATCGGAGATCGATTTACAGATATCACATCAGATTCGGGAGATCTCATCACAAAACAAACCACCGTGAATCCAAACATAGTCGCCATCTTCATAAACTGGCTTGAACAACTCAATTTAAAAGCCGGTGATACCGTAGCCGTTGGTGCAACAGGATCTTTTCCAGCACTGGATATCAGCATGTTGGCCGCAATCAAAGCCATGAAACTTAACCCATTAATCATCTATAGCGGTGCCGCATCGCAGTTCGGAGCCAATATACCAAAGTTCACAATTCTAGATATTCAACATGACCTCCATACACGAAAGATTCTAAACTACACTCCCATTGCCGCATCTATTGGAGGAGGAGAAGATAGGGGTACTAACATCACTGAGAAAGGACGTACAATTCTACAAAAAACTATCGAAGATTATGGATACCCACTTATCGAACCAACCGGTACAACAGATTCCATTAATCAACGAATAACATTATATAACGAAGCGTCTCAAGACCAACCCATCAAAGCCTATATCAATATTGGTGGAGGCATGGCATCCATTGGGTTAAAACAACTCAATGAAAAAACCATCAAGGAAACAGCTCGGCCACCATCATTGCCTACCGGCGTTCTTACATCGATGCCCATCATTTATGCCAATACTGATTCAGTAGCGGTCAGGTTTCTCAAAAAAGGAATACCTGTGGTGAATGTGCATAATATCGGCAAGAAACTACGTGATCAGTACAAGCTACCTGTCAACGCCCAGTACTCTCCTATTGGATGGGGACCCCTCTTCTTTCATGAGACATATAACAAATTTCTCACTGCAGTTATCCTGGGTATTATCATCATTGTGATCGTCACCATGGCTATTGTCTCGAGAAAATACCGTATCCGTTACATCCCACCTCGATAAAACACCGTGCGTATTATCGGAAACCTGAATTAGCAGAATATATCATATTCTCACGTTTCTCGTTTCTATACTCTGCATTAAATAGTTTTGTGGCTAAGTCTACTTTCATCAAATCTGAGACATACATAAAGAAACTACCTAAATCGATGCCGTCTCCAACAAACGCACGATCACAGTTACGCTGAACAAATTCAGAAGTTAATGCCTCAATATAGGACTTAATCGTGTCTTGACTCAACCCCTTAGACAATTTAGCGATAGCAAGTAGTATGTCTCCCAAACAACACCTCTTTCCTAAAGACCATTTCTCATTCATGAACAAGTTACCCTTACCAAGGTATTCAACATAGATTTTTTTGATAACAATCAACCAGTCTCGATCTGTCACACAACGACTCAGCATGACATGCAACTCATCAGACGGGAATGTAGAAAACCGCCCTATTTCGTGATCGCTATCCAATGATACAGCTCTGACCGTGGAAATAGGGGGCTTAAAATTCAAAGGTGATCTTATGGTGACGTCAATTGAGACCTCTTCGAAGTTACATTTCCAGTAATACACAAAATCTGAGCTTTCTGCTCGATCTCGTATCAGATTGTTTTCATACTGAGGCCATCGAACTTTTAAATTTATTTGAGTAAGCCCTTTGTGAAGATCCATCATTCTTGATCGGATGACATTGCGATTCTCAAGCAAATTAAAGTCATGATTACATATTAATAAATAATCAACATCACGACATCGTGTGTCATTCTGGGAAGGATGCTCTGATCGATTAGCAGAGACAGTCGACCCTGTTCGATAAGCCTTGAGCTCCAACCCGTCGATTTCGTTTAAACTATCACACAACTTTGAAATCTCGTCATCAATGACTTTATAAGAATTTTTACTTAATCGACCATCTTCCTGCCAAGAATAAAAAGATTGAATATGAAAAGAATTAGATTGTATAGGTGAATCTTGTTGCTTTGTCTCGTGATGCACATCATCGTCAGTGAGGTCAATCATTGCATCTACACTCGTATTTTTTTTCGATTTGGTTACCTTACTTTGCCGTGTATTAGGTTGGTTGGCACGTTCTTTCTTATCAAGTGCAAGAAGTTCTTGTACTCTCTGCTGAGATAATTCTTCTTTTTTCTTTTCATACTGTTTCAGAAGAATCTCATCCGCACGCTGAGTATTATCATCAACAGAATGACTGATAGCACCTCGATCCTGATACAAGTTAAAAAGCTTATGGATAATTTCATCCATACCAGTTGGTTGAGTCACCCTCCCATCATGCGCTAGTCGACTTCCAAAGATTTGATATAGTTTTTTACTACCTGCGATAGATGCCTGATACTGAAGTTTAAGCCCATAGATATTACGAAAACTAATCAGAAATTGAGCGCCAGCAAGCAGTGATACGCAGCAAAAATATGAAAGCTCAACCGATATTTCTGGGATGATTTGATAACTTCTGACTAATACTGAAATGAAATGCAAATACAGTATCCGTGTTTTTCCTCTCCATGTTGATATATGGTTTATCAAACCACCAAAAACAGCTGTTTCTGCCAAGCCCATCATGACACTTGATCTTTGATTAATAAAAAGTGACATAAGAGAGTAGGTCATCGAAGCAACAAATAACGAGCAATAATAAGTTGACAATGCATTGGTGATGACATCGACTTCCTGGTCTGAAATAAATTTGACCTTTTCTGGTCGAACTAGATTAAAATTAAATAAAGACCGACGTACAAGATCAGTCTTACTATCTGGAATACTATGAAATAGGAAACAATTTAGGGTAATGAATTTGATGTATAGTGCTTTGATCATCAACGACGATGACAATGATTCAATTTTTCTATTTATCTCGTTAATCAGTGATTCAAGCTCTATCAGCTTTACATGAGTAATCAGAACGCCTATTTCATTATCTACACGTTCTAATTGCCTCTTGAGATGATAAAGTTCAGCTTTGAGATATTCTAAACTGCCTTCCAAATCATCTTCAATCACAACTTGCCCCGCGGGTTTAGACATGGTTTTTTTTGGTTTTGACTTGTGTTTTGATTTATTTTTTTTAGGCATTGAAGAGCACTTCTTTGAAATTATCTTTATACAAGGTGATTGATGATTACTTTATGATGAAAAAATAGTCAATATAACAATAAAACACAAGGGAGCTGTGATTATTTAATTGTATCTTAATTTTTTTCTTAGCCTTTTAGGCTGAAAGGCGAACAGCACCATCTAGACGTATCACTTCGCCATTCAAGAAAGGATTGTTAATGATATGCACTGCCAGTTGCGCAAATTCTAAGGCGTGGCCTAGCCGCTTAGGGTAAACCGTCTGATTCAGCAATGAAGATTGCACCTTCTTTGACATCATGTCCGACATTGGCGTTTTCATAATACCTGGAGCAATAGCCATCACCCTAATTCCCCACGACGCCAATTCTCTTGCCAGGGGTAAAGTCATAGCCACCACCCCTCCCTTAGAGGCACTATAAGCTGACTGACCTACTTGACCCTCGAAGGCTGCCACAGAAGCTGTATTAATGATGACACCTCGTTCTCGATCATTACTAACCTCATCCTGGCTCATCATATAGGAAGCAGCAATTCGCATAACGTTGAACGTTCCTATCAAGTTGACCGAGATGACTTCCTCGAAAAACTCTAAATCCATGACACCATCTCGACCAACCATCCGCTGGGCAGGAGCAATTCCAGCACAATTCACAACAGCATCAATAGCGCCATACTGGAGAATCACTTCTTCAATAACGTCCTTTACTCCATCTGAGGATGTGACATCCACACACCGCCTATCTATTGCTTGATTAAAAAAAGCGCCATCTTCTTGATTGAAGTGCTTGTCCAGCGCAATCACCGTCGCACCCAAACTGTGACAATATTCAGCAGTTGCAAACCCCAAACCCGATGCGGCACCCGTGACAACGATATGCTTATTTTGGATATCCATACATTCAATCTCCTCAATATCTGCTTGTGACGCAATCAGCATTATGATTTTTTTCTAACATACCCTCACTACCTGCTACTAGGCATGCAATCATAGCATCGCCACTCACATTGACTGCGGTTCTAACCATATCTAACAATCGATCAACACCAATGATCATTGCAATACCCTCAGTGGGGATGCCTATCTGTTGTAACACCATCATGAGTGTCACAAGTCCTACTCCAGGTACTCCAGCAGTTCCTATGGAAGCTAATGTTGCCATAATAATAACCGTGATATATTGTAAAAAAGATAAATCTATATGATACATATGAGCAATAAAAACAGTCGCAACACCTTGCATAATCGCTGTACCGTCCATGTTGATCGTTGCCCCTAATGGAATCACAAATGACGCAATTTGATTTTTAACACCTAATCGTTTTTTGACTGCTTCTAAAGTGACTGGAATCGTAGCCACTGAACTCGACGTACTGAATGCAAAAACACAGACTCTGTACATATTCTTAAAAAATATCATTGGATTTATACGCTGAAAAACCATCAATAAAATGCTGTAAATAGCTAACATCTGGATAAGTAAAGTCACAACCACACATCCAAAATAACCAACTAATTGTAAAATTGCTTGCCAGTTTAATTGACTAAACTGCACAACTAGTAAAAAGAAGACACCATACGGCGCTAATCGTATCACCATCAAAATGAGCTGCATCATGACATCATTGATAGCGTTAAAACTACTCGTTACACGCTTACCAGAATCACCCGATGCAATTGCAGCCAACCCTAAAAGAATTGAAAAAAAGACAATTTGTAACATATTCCCATCAGACAAAGCCTTTATAGGATTCTGAGGTACTAGATTAATGATAACCTCAAAAATAGAGGGTGCGTTGCCTACTGATATCACTTTTGATGTCATAAGATCCATACCAACACCCACATCGAATAAACTGGCAAGTATTAGAGCTATTGTTATCGCGATAGCCGTTGTCATAATATAAAAGCACAGGGCTTTTAAACCAACGCGTCCCATCTTACTAAAGTCACCAATACTGGCACTGCCACAAACTAATGAAAAAAATACCAGCGGAATGACTAACATCTTTAATGCGTTTAAAAATAACTGGCCTAACACTACACACACTTGATTAACAAAAAAATGAGATAACCACAAATCGGGGGGGGACAGTTTCATAGCTAATCCCGTGGTAATACCTAGCACCATTCCTATTAAAATTTTTAGAGTAAAATGTTCCGATAATTGCCTATCCATAGCAAATTGTCCTTCTATTAAGCATATTTATTCATTGTATGCTGATTGATATGTACTCATCAAGATACCAGAAGAATACTCAGTGTTGGGTCACCTCATAACGCGATCCATTTAATAACAAATTTTCGCGAGCTACTGACTCAAATGGGCTCTCGAATACAAATCCACTAAAATAGACTCACTGGATTTTTCAGATCGTTAGTAGTTATCCACTTTCCTCTCTTGACCAAACTCAACTTTTCTTATGTTATGATCACTACAACTGGTACATTAAAAAAATATCACAGTAACATCACTTCACAAAATAGATGATTTTCCCTATATTTAGGGCCTTGTTTTATCATCGAGACCATTTCATGAATCAGCCCCCGCCACTCACTTCTCATATACTATTATTACTATTTTGCATTATCACTGTTTTAAGTCGAGTTATTCCTCATCCAGGCAACGTCACACCCTTCTTAGCGCTGATTATACTCAGCAATCAACGCCAACCACAAAAAACTACGTTATTCTGTAGTATGTTAGTGCTATTTATGTCTGACTGTTTATTAGCACTCTGGCAACCACATTCACTATTCGGAAGTTGGACCATCTTTACCTATAGCGGCTGGATCATGATCGCATGGCTTACTCAAAAAATAATTCAAAATACCGGCTTTTCTTTGACTTGGGTGGGCGTTGCCTCGATTAGCTTCTGGGTGTGGACGAATTTTGGCACTTGGCTGTGTGGAACACTCTACAACAAGACCTTTGTTGGGCTTATCACATGCTACAGCTTTGCGTTACCGTTTTTAGAGCGCTCACTGATAGGCGATCTATTATGGTTTTCGCTGTTATCTGCAGCCTTGCACGGTTATCAACGATATCATTCATTAACCATCCATCGTTGAAGAAACACATACTATCCAGCACCCGAGACGACATGGTGGTCCCTTTGGCTACTCACCAAGCCACTAAACTGTGCAATACTTTTTTAGTTGTATTCATAGTCCATGCGCAGTAAACAATCGAACACGACCGTTATCACAAACAGTATGTGCGAGAAGTCATTTTTCGTAATCGCGCGATCTGTTTAAAATATACTCAATAAAGTAAATCGCTAGCAGTTGAAACTTTCAAGTCATAAAAATGAGTAGATATTAATATTGCATTGAGCACTTCCCAGCAAAAAAACACCTATGGAGTATTAGGGTAAGTCTGATAAAGATCATTTTTATCAATTACTTAAATAGACCACCTAATGGCTAAGAATCTTTGATCAAAGTACCAATGGTTCATATTGCGTTTATCATTAAAAAACTAGTATTTACCCTCCAAAAACCCTACAATGTCGACCTTTTGGGTTATGCAAAAATCAACAGAGAGGGTGAACTTGTGAGCTACGACGTATACGGCATAGGAAATGCCTTGCTCGATATTCAACTGGATGTGAATGATGAATTTTTGACCCAGAATGATCTTCCCAAAGGTGTGATGACATATGTCTCACAAACACGTCAGACTGACATCATCGAGCTGATTGGTTCAGACAACATTCGCCAAGTGTCGTCCGGTGGCTCTGTTGCCAACAGCATGATCGTCCTACAATACTTCGGCGGAAAAGGTTTCTTCAGTTGCAAGATTGCACAAGATGAAGCTGGAACTCAATACCACGACGAACTAAAAACCTCTGGCCTTGATACAAACTACGATTATCAAACGCGTCCAGAAGGCGAGACTGGACGGTGCCTTGTTAAAATCACACCTGATGCCGACCGTACCATGAGTACTAATCTTGGTATAAGTGAGTTTTTATCCGAATCGGAATTACACCTCGATGCTCTCAAGCAATCGACTTATCTCTATCTGGAAGGCTACTTGACCACCTCTCCTTTAGGTCACCAGGCTGCACTCAAAGCAAAACAACTAGCAGAAGCAAATGGCGTCAAAACTGCCATCACTTTCTCAGATCCTGCAATTGTTTCACAATTCAAAACTCAATTTCATCAACTTATCGATAACGGTGTTGACCTAGTATTTTGCAATGAGAGTGAGGCAAAAGAATTTACTGAACGTGACACTCTACAAGATGCAATTGATCAATTAAAAACCATTTCTAAAACATTCGTGATTACTATTGGACCTCGAGGCTCAATGGTTTACGACGGTAATCAACTCATTACTGTTCCTGCCACTGAAGAAAAACCCATTGATACTGTTGGTGCAGGCGATATGTATGCTGGAGCTTTCCTCTATGGCATTACTAATGGTTTAAGCTGGCAAGAAGCTGGGCAGCTGGCAAATTTAACCTCATCCAAGGTAGTCACTATCCATGGCCCAAGAGTCAGCCTTGAAGACACTATCGCTCTCAAAGATGAACTCAAAGCAATGAAGCAAGCGCTGTAATAAGACTAAAACACGCATTCATTGCTAATATGACCATCCTAAACTCGAGTTAGTGCATATATCTGCTTATCATCAGATCCTGACGAGTGAGACTCGCAATGATATTTTTCAGGTAACGAAAGTAACGTATAACGCGACTCAGATAAAATAGCTGGATGATTAGGGTCACTGATCTTATGGGCGAACTGCCGTAATGTATCCGGAGGAAAGATCAGATCCAATGTGGCGTTAGCACAAATAATCAAAGCAATTAACACATAGCTTAAATTCTCTGGAAACTTATTACACGCTATTTCCTTATTCGACATTTTTGTCATTTTATCTAATGCCAATAAAATAGGTACTGAGCGAATCACAACGCTTGAAGCAATAAAGAAGAACACATCGAAAAGATGCCGAATAGTTCGCTTAAATGGAATCACTGGCATCACTTGTTGCAGCGTGTCTGGCGAAGAAAGGCTAGGAATTTCATTGGATTTGATTACCCAATGGCAAGCAAGATTATAAAGAAACACCAAAACAAACAAGGCAATATCCCACGGAAAATACTGCTTATCTTGATACTTCTCTGCTTCATGATTGAAGCATTCGTGAGCAACTACGGCAATAACCAATGCCGAAAATTGACTCATTGTCAAAACACAGCCAATAAAAGAGACCGCTGTACTTAATGCATATAATACATCCTGAGCATTCAAACAATCCTCATCTAACACAGCATTGAGCCTGCAATATAGCTGACTTATCCAGGTAAACTGACAAACCCCTGATTCAACTTGCGGGGTTTTGTACCATAAATAATATCGCCTATTTATAAGCGATAATTCGTAACTTTCAGGTAAGATAAGTTTATACGCAAGCTCTTCTCTCCCATAATTAGACCATGGGAAAAGAATTGGTTCTTTGCCCTTATTATTGAGCATGTATTGAAAGGTTGCCATTCGCTCATGAGCATCATTATTCCAAAAAGCTGCACCTAATAGACCAGAAAAGTAGGGGAAATACCAGGTAAAATCATTGAGTTTCCCAAATGTGAGCATGGATATTGTCGTCACATAATACAGCTTGTAGCCTTCAGATAACTGCAATAATAACGCTAAGGTATTAACCAGTGTCTTTTTCTTCCAGTACGATAGATCAGGATTACCATCAAGTAAATCGGACTTCTTTAAGAGTATATCCACCACTAATCGACGATGAGTGATTGATATGATGAATACAAGCACCCACAAAGCCCAGTCTTCATTAGTCCACCCACGTCTATCATCATTAAACTGTCCATGACTATCAACCAGCTGAGGACTCGAAACTGACAACACCCCAATAAAGGTTGTCGAGAAAAAAAATGACAACACGCAGTCATAGATCAAAGGAGGATCGTCATGATAGGGAAGTTGCTGAACGGAGAGCATAGCCTGATAAATTGCGAATAGGCATGGGATATTTTCTATCAGAGAATTAATCGAAGTGAATGAGCTGTCACTGCCTTGACTCTCTCTAATTGAATGAGGCAATGACTGATTGTCAACATCATCTCTTTGTAGAAGAAGTTCATTGAGCGGATGGCGATCTCTCTGTAGAGCTTCATCGGTTCTTACAAGGCTATTACCTCTTTCAATTTGATCTAAAACATCTCCGTTGGACCCAGAACATAGCCATGGAAGGCACCCGAAATTTTGATCGACGATAGGAGCATTTGGGTCATCCATAGGGTCGTATTGCTCATCCTCAGATTGATTTAAAGCAACAGATCGATACTGAATACTCGAATCAGAATTCAAAAAATATCCCTATCTCAATAAAAACACGCGCTTAGTGTACCAACTAAAGTAAATTATCGGCAAGCGTAAAACAAACTTACTCAATCTAGCCAACGTTATCATTAAATAGTGATAGTTATTTTGCAGGCGAAAAAAAACTCACTGTGTGAGTTTTTCTAATTAAGTGGCGCGCCCGGAAGGATTCGAACCTCCGACCGCCTGGTTCGTAGCCAGGTACTCTATCCAGCTGAGCTACGG
>MDTC01018097.1_pt1 | contig 45857 bp, 42 predicted proteins | sample 811181 | NCBI WGS metagenome assembly MDTC01 (sample SAMN05326644, study PRJNA326480) | marine metagenome | isolation source: seawater | place: Pacific Ocean: North | collected 2011 | reverse complement strand
TAGAAGTATAAGTCCTGTTTGATATAGTCTTGGTGTCATTCTTTCTTTTTGAGGGCCTGTTCCTTCTTGATCTGATGCTATTTGCATTATTCCTACAGAGATTCTAGGAAATATAATCAAAACCAACAGGATTATTCCTATCCCACCAAGCCACTGTGATAAAGAACGCCAAAATATTATCATTGAATGCTGATCTGTATTTGGAAAAACACTAAACACTGAAGCTCCAGTAGTAGTGATGCCAGAAACTGATTCAAAAAAAGAATTTATTAGAATATCATTATCAAATATAGGAACAATATGAGGATAAAGAATCGGAACTAAAGTTGAAGAAAAAATATAAGGCAAAGATCCTAATAATCCAGCAAAGATCCATACCAAAGTTGCAATCAGAAATCCGTCTTTTCTACCTAATTCTTCATTTTCAGTACTTATTACATTAGATATTTTATTTAAACCCAAGCTTATAAAAAAAGTAATAAATGAAGAAAATAAAAAAGGTAAAATCTGTATTAGATACGATTTACTGATTATGATTTTAAAATCAGTTGTTATAAAAAAAACAGAAAATATTGGGACCAATAAAAATAAGGAAAAATATTTAACAAAAACTCCTGTTAATTTTAAAGATTGAGAAATATTCATTCTAATATTAAAGATTCAAGCCTTTTTTCAGCATCTTGATCAAGGGTTACAACAATTGCATAATCATTTTCAGAAATTAGTCGATCATCAAGATCCGTAATAAAAGAATCAAGCTCTTCACCTCTAATAATCATTGCAAGAACAATATTTTCGGGCTCGTCCTTAAGAGAAATTGCTCTTTTTGATCTAAACTCAAAAATCTTTGTATCTTCGTCAATGATTGTTTCATGTGCAAACTTTTTTCTCATTATATAAGAATTAATCTCACCAGCTACAGAATATTTGATATTAATCTCTCGCTCAGCACCAATACTGTTTATAATATTTTGATATTCGGATTTAGAATATACAACTAAAGAATTTTTAGCTTTTAGTTGATTTGAAAGTAAAGCACTTAGAACATTAATTTCATCATCTTCAGTTAATGCTAAAAAATAATCACATCCATCATTTACTCCATGCTCAATATATAAATCTTTATTTGTTGGGTCTCCATAAATTATTTGGACATCATTCAAGGATTCTGATAATTCCCTAGCACGAGCTTTATCTGAAACTAACATTTTAACATTACACTTTCTATTTATGAGCTTCTTTGCAACATTTTCAGATATATATGACTCCCCTACAATAAATATATTTTTTATATCTATATCTTCTTTAGCAAAATATAATTTTTCGAATTCCCTTTCGAATTCATCAACTAGTAAAACTAGTACAACATCATTTGCTTTTAATCTAATTGTCGTATTATCAGTTTTAATATAATTCAATTTCTCCGCTTGAGCATCCTCTGTTACCGCAATAAACTTCCACTTATTATTGCCGTCTTTATTTAATGAATGAATAGATCTTCCTACAAGTTCGCTTGTTTCATCAATTTTAACTTTTAGAAATAAAGCTTTTGAATTAGCAATTTTATCTGTTTCCCACGAATAAGGTGTTTCAAATAAATTAACAATCCTTTCTGAAACAATATCTCCAGGATAAAATGTCCTGATTTCAGGGAAACCAAGTCTTCCAGGGTAATCTTTATACTTGCTTTCTTTTAATACTACAACTGTTTGTATGCCAGGAATTCTTTCAAAATACATGGCTATTAGCAGATTCAATTGATCATCATCTGTACAAGCAATAAAAAAATTAATTGAATTTAAATCAATTTCATTAAAAGTTTTTAAATCAGCTGCATCACCTGATATAGCCATTATATCGATGCTATTTTTATTCTTAAGTTGGTTAATTTTACTTATGTCTTTGTCTATAAGAGTGACATTATTTTCAATAGATAACTCCTGAGCTAAATATCCGCCTGTAGCTCCTGAGCCTAAAATAATTATATTGTTTGGACTAGATGATGACATATAATTCACCCTTAAAGGGCTTTATTAATATAATCTAATTTGTATACCTGCAACTAATGTTAAATGATTTGTAGAATCATCAAAATCAGTTCCATAGTTATTATATAAATGCACTCCTACGCTCATGTTATCTGAAATTACTCTGTCTACCCCTGCACCAAGTTGAATTAGTAAGTAAGAACTATTATCGTCATTGTTGTTTTCTAAATCATTAACTAAAACACCGAGACCAACTTCAACAGAAGGAATTATCTTGGGGTCTTCAGACTCAAGTATTTTTTTTATATTGCCTGTTAAACCAAAATTGGTTTCATCATCAGAATCTGCATAATAGATATGCGGTCCAATATACAAATCATTTTTATAAGGAATATCTAGTTTAGTATCTAAGCTATACCCTCCAGGATTCATAGAAAGTCCGCCGCCGATTGAAAAAATTGGAGTAGGACCATAAGTTTCATTATAATTAAATTTTTTCTTTACAATGTCTTCATCCTCAGTTGCAAAAGTTTCAACTTGAGTTTCGCTCCCATATTCATCATCTATCTCTTTAGCAAAATTAACATTTGAAACCATCGCGATAAATAAAATAAAAAATAGAAAATTTAAAACCTTCATTTATTTCTCCTTTTTTCTGAGATTATGTAGCTTAATGTAATCATTGTCAAGAGTATTCTATATCTAAAATGTTTAAATTTATATTATTATTTCCTCTGAACGAGTCTCGCTGTAAAGTAAAAACAATATCAATGTTTTCCATGTCAGAAGAAGATTTATTAAAATTAAACCAAATAGCTCGCATTTTAAAATTATCCTGATTTAAATACATCTCAAGATGCTTATCCTTCAAAACTCTCTTTGATTCTATTTTGACATTTTTAGATACAAAAATAGGATATGGATTTCCTTTCCCAAAAGGCTCCATTTTCTCGATATCAGAAATTAAGTCTATATTTATTTCTGAGAATTTAACTAATGAATCAATTTCAAGTGGCTCACCTGCTTCAAAATCATAATTTGATATTATAGATTCAAATTTATTCTCAAACTCTTTAATTTTATCTTCATATATTGTGACGCCTGCTGCAGCGCTATGTCCACCGAATTGAATTAATATATTTGAACATTGCTCTAGAACTCTATAAACATTTAACTCATTTGCTGTCCTAAGACTTCCTTTGGCTATAGAATCTTTTGAAGAAAGTATTACACATGGTAGCCCATATTTTTTTACAATTCTAGAGGCAATAATACCCAGTACGCCTGGGTGCCAATCTTGTGAAAACAGAACTAATGAAGATTTATCAGGATGTTTCTGGAGTTTTATTTCAGCTAGTTTTTCAGCCTCATTTAAAACTTTTTCTTGTATTTGCTGTCTGATTTGATTGTTAGATTGGATAATCCCGGCTAGGCGCTCCACTTCGACATCGTCATCACTCGTAAGAAGACTTACGGCATTAGATGCTTTACCAACTCTGCCAGCAGCATTTATTTTGGGCGCTATATCAAATGAAATATCTCGTATGGAAAATTTCTCTTTTTGCTTAGATATTAGATGCTTTAGTCCCTTGCGTGATGTATTTTTAATTTCTTTTAAGCCATTAAAAACAAAAATTCTGTTTACACCAATTATAGGCATACTATCAGCAACTGTTCCAATGGAAACTAGATCTAGATATCTTGCTAAATTAGGCTCAATTTTATCATTAAAAAAACCATTCTCTCTTAAAGAGGACCTAAGTGCAACAATTAAATTAAATACTACTCCAGCAGCACATATTTCCTTGAACGGGTATTTACAATCTTTTAGCTTAGGATTTATTATCGAATATGCATCAGGTAATTTCTCTGGAATTGTATGATGATCAGTAATTATAAAATCTATGCTGAATTTTTTTGAATCCTCAATAACTTGATTTTCGCTAATACCACAATCAGTAGTAATAAATAGCTTATATCCTTCTGAAACTAATTTATCAATGGAATCAAAATTAATTCCATAACCTTCCTCCAATCTATCAGGATTATACGCTTTAACATCTGCGCCTATAGAAAATAAAAAATTATACAGAATAGCAGTCGAGGTAATGCCATCGCAATCAAAATCCCCATAGATCAAGATTTTTTCATTTTTGCCAACTGCTTGAATAATTCTTTCAACAGATTTCTTAATGCCATACATTAAATTAGGATTTGGTAGTTTTTCCAAAGTTGGTAGAAAGAAATCTTTGGCATCTTTTTGACACAAAATGCCCCTATTAATCAAAAGCCTTGAGAACAGACTTGTTATATTTAGCTCTGAATTCAGTTTTTCAATTGTCAGGCTATCAATCTCTTTGAGATGCCATTTTTTTTTCATTATTAATCATTTAGAGAAGACAAATATTCTAATGCTAGAATGTATCCGTGAAAACCAAATCCAGATATTACACCAATTGCTATTGAAGAGATATAGGAATTTTGTCTAAAGTCTTCTCTGCTATATATATTAGACAAATGCACCTCGATAAATTTAGCATTTATAGAGAGCAGGGCGTCCCTTATTGCGATACTCGTGTGCGTAAAAGCCGCAGGATTAATTACAATATAATCATATTCAGAAGATTCTTGTATCTTCGATACTATATTGCCTTCAATATTTGACTGAAAGAAGTCTGTTTTAATATTTACTTCTAATCCTTTGTTTTTTATTAGCTCATTTATTTTATCTAGAGTGAGGTCTCCATAAACATCTTTCTCTCTTGTTCCCAACATATTTAAATTTGGTCCATTTATAAATAACACATTCATATTTCTAGATTAAAACAAATTACTAATATGTAAAATTTTATTGCCTGATTAAGTATAATTCCGAAATTTTAAAAATATATGAAAATAAAATATAAAGTAAAATAAAAATAATTATTTTTGCAAAAATTGCATAATCATTTAATAAAACCCATGGTATCAGACTAAAAAATAAATCAATAATAAAAAGAATTGCAATACATAAAGCAAGAATTTTTAAAAGATAGCCAAGCAAATTGTTAAGGCTTAAATTAATTTTTTCGCTAGCCAAATTGTAAAACAAAGAAAAGAATAACACTAATGAGGATGCTGAGGATGCAAGTGCAAGCCCCACAAACCCAAGATCTAATTTGAATGCAAATAAATAGCAAAAAATTATATTCCAGAATAAATTATATAAGGAAAGCTTAAAAGGGGTTTTTGTATTCTTATTTGCAAAAAAAACTTGCGTAAGTAATCTTACGCCACCTATAAAGATTAATCCGGAGGAATATGCAAGTAATGCTTTTGAAGTTTTATTTGTATCAATTGATAAAAATTCCCCTCTTTCAAATAAAATCTTACAAATATCTAATCCCCAAAAAATAAATATAATTGCACATGGAGTTAATAAATAAAAAAGAAACTTCATTCTCTCATTTAAATAATCTGAAATTTTTTCTATTTGGTTTTTATAAGAAAATTCAGAAAACTTAGTTAAAGATGTGATGGCTATAGATACAGCAAAAATCCCCAATGGAAACTCTAGTAATCTCTCAGAAAGATAGAGGTATGTAATTGCACCATCTTCCATGAACGAAGCAAATTGGGTATTTATTAAAATATTTATATTATAAATCCCAAGCCCTAATACTTGTGGGCCCACAATATATAAGAACTTTATGGTTTTAGTGTTGAGAATATGAGAAAAAGAAGGTTTGTAACCGAGATTATTTGTATAAATATATGGTAGCTGGTATAAAAATTGTAAAATGGATCCGAACATAACCCCATAAGCGAGATTCATAATTGTTAAATCAAATAAATAGAAACTTGAAAGTAATGCTAGAATAATGCCTAAATTAAAAATAGTTGGTGAAAAGGCAGGAACAAAAAACTTACTCTTAGAATTTAGAAGTCCCATATTAAAAGCTGATAAGGAAATAAAAAATATGAATGGAGACATTATTTTTAGTAACTCTGAACTGATGAGAATTTTCTCATCCGTAAACCCAAATGCAAACAATCTGATCAATTCTTCTGAAAAATAAAAAAAGGCTAAGCTAACTGCAGAAAGTATCAATATTATTATGCTAAATATATCATTCCTAAATTTTTCAAATGAGCTAATGCTAGCACCAATTATTTCATCTTTTAAAAAAGGTATAAGTGTAGAGCTTAGCGTTCCCTCGGCTAATAGCCTTCTAAATAAATTTGGAATTCTAAATGCTACATAGAAAGCATCAGTAAAAGTTGTTGCGCCAAAAAAAAAGGTAATTATTAAATCTCTTGCATAGCCGAAGATTCTACTTATAAAAGTTAGAATTGCGACGATGATAGTTGAAGAAAAAATTTTAATTTTTGTTTACCTTTTACCTTATAATTAATATAATTAAACAATAAGTCTTAACAAAAGTTAAGGTTTTTAATTTAAAGGATAAAGATAATGGAAAATATTAAACACTTGGAAGAGGAAATATGGCAATTGGATTTAAAAGTTGATAATGAGATGGAATTCATAGCACCTTACCTCATTAAAGTTGGAAGTGAATACATTATCGTTGATGTTGGACCAAAATGTGGGATTCCTGAACTTGAAAGGCAGCTTTCCTTTTTAGGAGTAACTAAAGATAATCTAAAATATGTTTTTTTAACTCATATTCATTTAGATCATTCGGGTGGTCTTGGAACTTTGCTAAAAAATTTTCCAAATACCATGGTTTTAGTTCATAGACGCGGTAAGCCACATTTAATAGATCCTGATAAAGTTTTATGGAAATCATCTATTGATACTCTTGGATGGGTTGCAGAAATGTATGAGAAACCTGATCCAGTTAAGGAAGAAAATATTATAGCAATAAATGAGAAATCTTTTGAAATTAATGTTAATGGTAGTGATTTTATTTGGTATGAAACACCAGGTCACGCAAGTCACCATTTTAGCTTTATGATGTTAAAAAACAAAATAATGTTCTGTGGCGATTCAGTTGGAATGTATATACCTGGCTTAAACGAGGCTTTGGTTCCTACCACCCCCCACCCCTACAGGATGGACTCGGGTATAGAATCTATTAATTTAATGATTAAACAAAATCCTGAAAAACTAGCATTTGCTCATCATGCCATAAGACCGAATGCTGAGGGGCTACTTAGAAAACATATTGATCAATTAAAAGCTTGGCAAATATGTGTTAGGGATTGTATTAATAAAGGCATTGTCGAGGAAGAAGAAATTGCTGTCGAGCTCTCAGGAGTGGACAATGAGTCCGCAAGACTATTTAAAGAAAGCGAGAATTTTGGTGGGTTAAGAAAAGCTCTTGTTGGAAGTATTACTGGATTTATTCATTTAGTTAATCAGGAATAGTTTTTTTTTGAATTGTTGAATATCCAGATATTTTAAAGCAAATCTCCTCAGAAATCATATCAAGTATTTTTATATTTTCTTTTAATAAATCTTTTGTTGTATAAATAGTAATTTCTGATTTTTTATATTTTGATGCTCTTGGCCATCCAAGATGTTGATATAAAGAATAGAAATAATTAAATAAAACGATATGTTTCCTATGCTGCAATTCAATTTTTATATGTGGCACTATAAAATACTATCTTATCTTATTGACTTTATTAAATAATTTTCTTAAAATTGTCTTAAGGCAGATTTTGTCATATTTTGGCAGAAAGGAGTTAAATGTGTTTAGAGGACAATATGTTCACTCAATATCAAATAATGGGAGAGTTAGTATCCCAGCAAAATTTAGAGAGCTATTAAATGTAAAATATTCCTCTAATACAATTATTGTTTCAATGTTCGAAAACTGCCTTTTGGCTTATCCTATAATAGAATGGGAAAAATTGGAGTCTAAAATGCAAGACCTACCCTCATTTAAAAAAGAAACTGTTGATTTTGAAAGATATTTAATTGGTAATGCTAGCGAATGCCAACTAGATAGCGAAGGTAGAATTAATATATCTCCAGTATTAAGAAAAAATTTAAATTTTAAGAAAAGTGTTGTTTTTGTTGGAATCTTAACAAGATTTGAAATATGGGATGAAAAGTTATGGGAAAAAAATAGAGAATCAGGTTTTAGAAAGTTTCAAAAAAGTAGAGATCAAATAGATGAAATATAATCATTTTTCAGTGTTAGAAGAAGAAGTTTTATCATATGTCGATAATACAAGACCATCTATAGTTTTAGATGCCACTTTAGGACTGGGAGGTCATACACTATCTATATTGAATAATAAAAAATCAGTATCTAATGTTTATTGTATTGACCAAGACAAATATAGTATTTCTATTGCAAAAGAAAGGTTAAAAAAATATTCAAAAAAGATAAATTTTATAAATGATAATTTTAAAAATGTTAAATCCCACATTCATGAAAAAGTTGATTATGTGATTGCTGATCTCGGCATATCTAGTTATCAAATAATGAATATGGATCGAGGATTTAGTTTTAATAGTGAAAATAAACTAGACATGAGAATGGATAAATCTCAGATTTTGGATGCATATCAAATAGTTAACTCATACTCGGTGAATAGGTTATCAGAAATTTTAAAGGAATATGGTGAAGAGAAAAATCATTATAAGATTGCAAATCATATATGTAAGTACAGAGAAAGAAAAGATATCTTTTCATGTAAAGAACTTTCTGATTTAATAAGCACTCTATCGCCTAAAAGTGGAAGACTAAATTCCTCAACAAGAACTTTCATGGCACTGCGAATTGAAGTCAATAATGAATTGGAATGCTTAAAAGAATTTTTAGATAAATCCATTGAAATTCTAAATTCTGGAGGAAAATTAATAATAATTTCTTTTCATTCACTGGAGGACAGAATTGTTAAAAACTTTATGAAATACTGTGAAAAAAATTGTACCTGTGAATCCACAAAACTAATCTGCGATTGCAAAAAAAAATCTACACTAAAAATTTTAACGAAAAAACCCATTAGACCAACTAAAGAGGAGGTATCAGCTAATCCCAACTCAAGGAGTGCAAAGCTAAGGGTAGGTGCAATTATATGATTGATGTAAATAATATTGGATTGATAAGAAACAAATCTAAAATTTATAAGATAATAAAAACTATCTTTAGTAAATCATATTATTTCTTTGTCGTAGTAGCTTTACTGTTATTAATAATTTCAACTAGAGTCTATATTACCAAAATAGGATATGAACTTGCAGCTAATAATGAAATATCAAAAGAAATTAAGTTGGAAAATAAAATATTACATTCAGAAATATCAAAACTTAAGTCCAATTCAAGACTAAAAAAAATAGCACAAAAAAATAAAATGAAATTTCCAAAAAAAGAGGATATTAGAATATTGATTTATGAGTAAGTTAATTAATTCATTAAAAAAAGAGGATAATAACTTTATAAAAAGAGTTAGAATAATTAACACTTTATTCTTAATTATATTTTTAATAATAATTGGCAAGATTTTCTATCTTGGCATAATAGATAATGAAGCACCGCTAAAATTTTCTGCAGGTAAAAGTAATCCTTTTGTATTATCGGGTGAAAGAGGAAATATTTACGATACAAACGGAGAAATTCTTGCAACAAGTGTAAAATATCCATCAATATTTATAAATCCTAGACAAATCAAAAATAAAGATAAAGATAAGTACGCTAAGATTTTATCCAAAGAACTGAGTTTAGAATATAATTATATTAGAAAAAAATTAGATTCTAAAAAATATTTTATATGGATTAAAAGATTAGTAGATCCCAAAATTGGAAAGAAAATTCAAAAATTAAATTTGAAATTTGTTGGAATCCAAATGGAATCAAAAAGAATATATCCATCGGATCATTTAGCTGGGCAATTATTAGGGCATACAAATATTGATCAACTTGGAATGGAGGGGATAGAATATGAATATAATAAGTTATTATCTGGTAAGAAAAAAACTATAAATATTTATAAAGATGGAAATGGGAAAGTCATTGCAGGGAATTCAATTAACTCCTCTCCAAATAATTCTGGATCTAATTTAACATTAACGATAAATAGTAAATACCAATTTATATTGGAAGAGGAATTAGAAAAAACAGTAAAAGACTCAGAATCTTTAAGAGGCTATGGCGTTATAATGAATCCAAATACAGGAGAAATTTATGCAATGGCGTCATATCCTTTTTTTAATCCTAATAATTTTACAATATATGATGAACTATCTAAGAAAAATTTACCCGTATGGAATTTGTTTGAACCTGGATCGATTATGAAAAGCTTCCTTGTTGCGTCTGCTATAGATAATAACAATATTAATGAGACAACTATTATTGATTGTGAGAATGGTAAAAGAAAGATTGGGGGTCATACAATTAGTGATGTAAATCCAAAAGGCAAACTTGATCCTGAAGGTATTCTCAGATTTTCCAGCAATATCGGCGCATCGAAAATTATAGAAAAATTAACAGGTGAAAAATACTATGAATATCTTAAGTCTTTTGGATTTGGCCAAAAAACTAATATTGGTTTACCTGGAGAAGGTATGGGCTTATTAACTAGTCCTGACAAATGGAGTAAAATTAAATTGGCAAATATTAGTTTTGGTCAAGGATTGTCAGTATCTTCATTACAATTAGCACAAGCATTGTCTATAATTGCAAATGGCGGAATTTTTATTGAACCACATATTATAAAAAAAATTGAAAAGGCTGATGGGGAAATAATTTATTCATTTAAACCAAAAAAAGAAAAAAGGGTATTGAAATATCAAACTACCAAAATAATAAGAGACATGTTAAAGGAGGTTGTTCAATCTGGATCTGCTTTTAGAGCAAATATCAAAGGTCTTGATGTATCAGGGAAAACAGGCACTGCACAATATGCTGAAAGTGGTAAATATCATAAAGAAAGATTTATGGTTTCATTCATAGGCTTCGCACCAACTGAACAACCCAAGCTTGTCACAGTTATCACAATAGACTATCCAAAAGGTCCTAATGCATATGGTGGTAGATGGGCTGCACCAACTTTTAAAAGAACCATCGAAAAAATTATGATTGATGAAGAGACACCTACAAAGATTTCAGAAAGTCGTGATACTCCATCGTTTATTGGAAAAGCAAAAAAAGAAGCAATTAGATTAGCAAAAGAAAACAAAATTAAAATTAAAATATATGGGAATGGTTTTGTTAAAAGACAAGAGCCAGCTCCTGGAGAAAAAATTTCATATTTAGAGGAAATTAATATTTTTCTTGAACCTGGAATTTAGGATGTTTAAAACTGAATCTTACCTAAAATTAAAAAAAATATCAGACATAACTAATTCTACTAAAGATATTAAAAAAAATTCGGCCTTTTTTGCAATAAAAGGATCAAATGCCGATGGAAATAAATATATTAATGAGGCAATTGGAAAAGGCGCAAAAATTATAATAAGTAATAACAAAAAAGAATTGAATAAAATTAATAATAATAAGATTATAAAAATTTTTAGTAATGATATTAGAAAATTTTATTCCGATGAATGCAGTAGAGTAAATAATTATCCATCAAAGAAAATAAAAATTTGCGGTATAACTGGAACTAATGGCAAGACGTCAATAGCTACAATGTTAAGATACATTTGGGGTGTAAAAAATTCTGGCTTGATAGGAACGATTGAAAATTCTTATGGTCATCATAAAACTAAATCTGTTCTTACCACACCAGATACATTACAACTAAATAAATTAATCAGTAAAATGTCCAAATCAAAAATAGATGAGATTTTTTTAGAAGTATCTTCTCATGCTCTAGAACAAAAAAGAGTTTCTTCAATTCATTTTGATACAGCAATATTCACTAATATAACTCAAGATCATTTGGATTATCATAAAACAATGAATAATTATTTCCTGTCCAAACAATTATTATTTAATTACTATTTAAAAAGAAGTATAAAAAAAAGAAAATATGCCATAGTAAATATTGATGATAAATATGGAAAAAGGATTCTTGAAAATAAAATAAAAGGTATTAAATATTTTTCATATTCTATCAAAGACTCCAATGCAGATTTTTTTTTAAAAGAAACAATTAAAAAAAATATATATAACGAACTATATATCAAAAATAATAAAAATATTTTTTTATTAAAAACGAAAATGTTTGGAGCATATAATTTTCAAAATATTTTAGCATCTTTTGCTTATTCGATTATTTGGAAAAAACCATATCGTGAGACTTTTGAAAAAATAAAAAAATTTAAAGGGGCGATTGGAAGACTAGAGCCAGTTACATTCAACAAATTAAAAATATTTATTGACTATGCCCATACCCCTGATGCACTAGAAAAAAGTTTAAAAGCCATATTATGTGAATATATAAATCATAAAATTATATTAGTTTTTGGATGTGGTGGGAATAGAGACATTGGAAAACGTAGCAAAATGGGTTCAATAGCTGAAAAATATTCAGATTCTATAATTTTAACTAATGATAATCCTCGCTATGAGATGCCAACAAAAATTATTGGTGATATAAAAAAGGGTATTAAATCAAAAAACAAGGTGATCACAATAGTTAATCGCGAAAAAGCAATAATATCTGGTTTAAAAAAATTAAATAAAAAATCAGTAATTTTGATAGCAGGCAAAGGGCATGAAGACTATCAAGAGATTAATGGGGAGAAAATGCCCTTTTCCGATCACAATGTTGTAAAAAAGTTTTATAGAAAATGAAAGTATTTAAAAAATATTTAAAAGATTTTATAGAAAATTATAATGATGCAATAAAAATTTCTGAAGATTGTAATTTTGATGAAATAGGTAAGCTAACAACAGATTCAAGAAAATTGAGAAAAAATGATTTATTTATTGCTTTAAAGGGTGAAAATTATAATGGAAACGAATACATTAAAGAATGTATAAATAAAGGTGCATCTATTTGCATCGGAGAGATAACCATAGGTAATAGACTTATTAGTGTAAAAAATAGTGAAAAATTTTTAGAGGATTTTGCAAAATATATTCTTTCTTCAGAAGAAAAAATTATTGTTATTGGAATTACAGGGACAAATGGGAAAACCTCAACAAAAGAGTTTGCCAACTCTATTATAAGTACTAAATATAAAACTCACTGCACTGAAGGAAACTTTAATAATAATCTAGGCTTACCAATTACTATTTTAAATATGGATGAATTAACAGAGGTTTTGATACTTGAAATGGGTACCAATAGTTTTGGAGATATTGAAAAATTGACGAATATTGCTAACCCAGATATCGCCACTATCACAAATATTGGAAAAGGGCATACACTAAAATTAAAAAATAAAGATCAGATTTTTAAAGAAAAATTTAATATTACTAAAAATTTTTGTAAAAACTCAACTTTTATTTTTAATTTAGATGATCATTATTTGAATGAAAAATATAAAGATTTTAATTTTAATAAAATTTCTTTTGCAATAAACCATGATAGTGATTTTAAAGCAATAAATATTAGTAATGATTTTAAGAAATTTACAATCATTCATAAAAACAAAAAAATCAATATCGATTTAAAGGCAATTGGTATAAGCAATATTTATAATTCTTTATGCGCAGCATCGATAGCCTCAATATTAAGTATAGACTTAGAAAATATTAAATTTGGCTTGGAAAGGTTCAACGGAATTGAAAATAGATTTAAAATTTTAGAATATGATAACGATAATATTATCATTAATGATACTTATAATGCCAACCCAAATTCTATGTTAAATGCTCTTGAGATGACTAATAAAATATTTCCTTCAAAAACCAAAATTGCAATTTTAGGTGATATGCTTGAGTTAGGTAAAATTGAAAAAGATGAACATGAAAAATTAGGTATCAATCTTGTAAAAAATAGTTTTGATAGAGTTTTTATCTACGGTAATAATTATGATAATTATAAAAGAGGAATATCTGGAAAAATTGAATTGGAAAAAATTAATAGTCATTCCGAAATTGCAAAGTACATAAATTTAAAAAAAATAAATGACACTGTTATTCTTATCAAAGGATCTAGGGGATCCAAAATGGAAAATATTTTGGAATATATTGGAGCGTAATGTTTTATTTTTTATTTGAAAATTATTTACACATATTTAATTTTTTAAATATATTTCAATATATTACTTTTCGATCATTAATGGGTGGCGCATTTTCTTTTATATTTATTTTAACAATTGGAAAAAGCTTTATTCAGTTTTTATTAAAAATTAAATCTAAAGAGAATATTAATAAATATCTTAACAATGAACATAAGAGTAAGAAAGGAACTCCGAATATGGGTGGTGTACTCATATCATTTTCAGTAATGCTATCCATAATTCTATTTGGCAATTTAGATAACTTCAAAATATTAATTTTAATTTTTTCATTTCTAGGATTTTTTATATCAGGTTTTATGGATGATTATTATAAAATTAAAAATGGTAAGGGTTTTAATATTAAAACCAAATTAGTTATACAACTTTTAATATCTATTACTGCTATATACTTTATAAAAAAATTTACTGGACCATTTCAATATTTAGATAGTCTATTCAACATAGAATATATCACTCTACCTTTTACTAAAGAAATTTTTAATATTGGAACATTATATTATTTTCTAATGATTCTAATTATTTTAGGCTCAGCGAATGCTGTAAATTTTACTGACGGTTTAGATGGTCTAGCTTCTGGAAATTTAATAATTTCATTTACAACTTTGGCTTTATTATCCTATGTTGCGGGAAATTTTTTATATTCATCTTATTTATATATTCCTTTCATAAGTGATGTAGGTGAAATTTCTGTTTTTATATCATGTTTAGTAGGAGCACTGCTTGGATTTCTTTGGTTTAACTCAAACCCTGCACAAATATTTATGGGTGATGCAGGATCAATTCCACTTGGTGGTACTCTAGGTATTATTGCAATATTAATAAAGCAAGAATTCCTTCTAATAATAATTGGAGGTGTATTTGTGATTGAGGCATTTTCAGTAATTTTACAAATTTTGTCTTTTAGATTATTCAAAAAGAGAATTTTTCTTATTGCACCTATTCATCACCACTTCGAAAGGTTAGGCATAGCTGAATCGAAAATCGTAATTAGATTTTGGATAATAGGAGTTTTATTTTCATTAATTGCAATTGCAACAATCAAAATAAGATAATCATGGAGAAAAAAATATTAATTTATGGAATGGGGGCAACTGGAAAAGCAGTAAAAAAATTTTGTGAAAAGAATAAAATCAAATATTTTACTTTTGATGATAATAAAGATAAGAGAAATAAATTTGAAAAATTAATTAAAAACACATCGAAAATTGTACTAAGCCCAGGGATTCCAAAATCAAATGATAATGTAAAATTTGCTATAAATAAAAAAATTGATGTTATAAGTGAAATCGAATTTGCTTCAGTTTATTTAAAAAAACCAATAATTGCAATCACTGGAACAAATGGAAAAACAACAACTTGTTTATTAACGTATACATTATTGAAAGATTTGGGTAAAAAAGTTTTCTTGGGTGGAAATATAGGCAAACCATTAATATCATCATTAGATAAATCAACTAAATATGATTTATATTTAGTTGAATGTAGTAGTTTTCAATTACAATTTATAAAAAATAAATTCAGTCCTTTTATTTCTCTGATAACGAATCTTTCCCCAAATCATCTTGATCATCATAAAAATCTCAAAGAATATTATGAGTCAAAATATAAAATATTTTCTAATCAAAAAAGAAATACATATTTTATTTCAAATATAAAAAATATTAAAGACAATAATAGATTTTTTAAATTAAAAAAAATTAATTTTATAAATAGCAAGTTAAATGAGAGTAAAAAATTCATAATATATAAGAAAATTAAAATTGATAAAAATAAACTTAATCTGATTGGGAGACATAACTTTACTAATATAATAAATTCGTTAGAAATTCTTTCAATTTTTACTGAGCCAAATAAAAAAGCCTTAGATTGCCTTTATAAGTTTATGCCCCCACCTTTTAGGTTAGAAAAAATTCTAAACAGACCATATATATATAATGATTCAAAATCAACGTCACCCGGAGCTACAGCGAAAGCTTTAGATTCATTTGATAAGAAAATTTATTTAATTATGGGTGGTAAAGACAAAAACTTAGATTATATGAGTATAAAAAAAATCATAAAAAGAAAAGCAAAAAAGTTGTTTTTGTATGGTGAAAATAAATTCAAAATATCAAAATACTTAAATGATATAAATTATGAAATATGTGTAGATTTAAAATCTGCCGTTCAAAATAGTTTAGATCAAGCAAAGCCTAGTGATATTGTTTTGTTTAGCCCAGGAACTTCTAGTTTTGATCAATTTAAATCATATATTGAAAGGGGGAAGTCATTCAATTCTTATGTTAGACAATTTACTTAAAAATTTTGACCCCAGAATTATATTTATTTTCTCGATACTGATACTATCGGCTTTTGGCTTAGTCATGGTTTTTAGTTCAAGCTCTGTTTTTGCAATGGAAAATCATGCTGATGCATATTTTTATTTAAAAAAACAAACAATTTATCTTGCTTTAGGATTAATTGCTTTTTCAGCGAGTAGTAATTTAAATACTTTTAACATAGAAAAAAATTATAAATTTTATTATTTTTTAGGTTTTCTAATTCTTTTTTTAATTTTAATCCCAGGATTATCAAAAACTGCAGGCGGGGCATCAAGGTGGATAAATATTGCTGGCTTTTCGATACAGCCTATTGAAATTTCAAAGTATCTTCTATTAATTTTTATTTCCAAGCATTTAATAATTAAGAAAGATAAAATAAAAGTTTTTAAAGTTGGTGTACTGTCTCCATTTATCATATCACTTCCCTATGTAGTATTACTCCTGTATCAGCCGGATTTTGGTAATACAGTCCTATTATTATCAACAATTTTTCTGATGATTATTATCGCAGGTGCAAAAATAAAGCATATTATAATTAGTTTTTTACTTTTAGGTTCATCATTCATATTTTTGATATTTGTAGCACCATATAGAATTAAGAGGCTAATGGCATTTCTTAACCCATATGAAGATCCTCATGGAACTGGATATCAAATAATCCAGTCTTTTGTTTCATTTGCCAATGGTAAGCTATTCGGTGTCGGGTTGGGAAATAGCTCACAAAAACTTTTTTTTCTTCCTCAAGGTCACAATGATTTCATATTTTCTATTATCGCTGAAGAATTAGGTTTTGCTGGATGTTTGTTCACAATTTTTCTTTTTTTAATATTATTTTATTCAATATTAAAAATTTTAAAAAGAAGTAAGGATTTATATTGTAAGTATCTAATTTGTGGAATTTTGCTAATAACAACTATACAAGTAATAATAAATATTTCTGTATCTGTTGGTCTTATGCCAACAAAAGGGGTGCCTTTACCTCTAATAAGTTATGGAGGGAGCTCATTAGTTTTTACCCTTGGATCATTGGGATTAATTTTAGGGCTCGATAAAAGAAGAAAGTGAAAAAAAATAAATTTTTAATTTGCTTAGGTGCCACAGGTGGGCATATTTTTCCAGGTTTATCAATTGCTGAAGAAATAAAAAAAAGAGATGCTAATTCAGAAATAATATTTATTAATTCAACCAACTATAATATAGGCATGCCAAATATGGAAATCAATTATGAATTAAAAAATATTTTTATTAAAGGTTTTGTTGGGAAAAAAATAATAGATAAGATCAAATCCGCTTTTTCTTTGCTAATAGGAACTTATCAGTCAATCCTGATTATAAGAAAGTTTAAGCCCGATTTTGTAATAGGTACGGGGGGTTTCACCTGGCTACCAGTTTCAATAGCTAGCTTCCTCTTAAAAAAAAATATTTTTATTATTGAAGGTAATTCCGTACCAGGATTGTCAAATAAAATCTCATCAAAAATTTCAAAAAAAATTTATATTAGCTTTGAATCAACAAAAAAATTTTTTTCAAAAAAGAAAATCTTGTTAACAGGCTATCCTGTTCGTAATTATAGTAATATTTCCAAGGATCATAAAGATATTGATATTCTTGTTACAGGTGGAAGTCAAGGATCTAATAATTTAAATTTAAAATTTGCAACTCAAGTAGAAAGCTTAGTTCAAAAGCTTGCAAAAAATGGAATTGATAAAATTTTTATTGTTCATCAAACTGGAATAAATGATTATGAAATAATTAAAAGTTTTTACATTAAACTAAAATCAAAGTATGTTGGGATAGATTTTTTGGTCGAACCATTCATACATAACATTTTTGATTATCTAGCCCGAACAAAGTTGTTAATATCACGTGCTGGAGCATCAACAATATTTGAAAGTTTTAGATTCAACCTTCATTCTATTCTTGTCCCGCTAATGAATTCAACGAATAATCATCAATACAGGAATGCTATTGAGATGAGTGAAAAGAAGTTAGCAGAAATATGGATTGAGAAAGAGGAGCTTCATAAGTTAACAAATATAATTGTGAATCACTTATCAAATCCAAAAAATAATGATGTATTTAAAATAGAAAGAGAAAAAATGAAAAAAAAGAACTCAGCGAATATAATTATTGAAGACATATTGAGAAATTATGAAAATTAAAAAAATTCATTTTATTGGAATTGGTGGAATCGGGATGAGTTCATTAGCGTTTTTTTTGTCCAAAAAATATCATTTATCGGGTTCAGATGTTGGATCCGGTCCAATTATCAACAAACTTAGGAAGTCAGGTGTCAATATAAATATTGGTCATTCAGCAAAAAATATTAATAATCAGGATTTAGTTATTTATTCATCTGCAATAAATAAGTCAAATATCGAATTAGTAGAAGCTAAAAAAAGAAAAATCACTTCAATTTCAAGGGGTGAGGCCTTAGCTGAATTCACAAAGAATAAAAAAAATATTTGTATAACCGGGACACATGGAAAAAGCACAAGTACTAGTTTTATTTCACAAATTCTTATTAATTGTGGGAGGGATATAAATGCATTCCTCGGCGCAATGGATAGAAAATTAAAAACAAATTTTATTCATGGCAAGTCTAATATAAATGTGATAGAAGCTGATGAGAGTGATAATAGCTTTAACTATTTAAAACCGGAAATATCGCTTATAACAAATATAGATTATGATCATATGGATTTCTATGGATCTAAAGAAAAACTTTTTAAGGCTTTTCAATCTTTCATTAACAAAACAACTAAGTGTGTAATAATAAATCTCGATTGTAAAAATATTCAAAAAAATTTAAAAACACTTAATTCAAAAAAGATAACTACCTTTGGTTATAAAAATAAAAAATGTGATTATTACTTTACAAATAATTTGCCAGGGACATTTGAACTGTATCATGAAAACAAAAAAATAGGCGAAATCCTAACAAGCATAGAAGGACTTTACAATCATTATAATTTAATTGGTGCAATAATAGTATGTTTAAAGCTTGGAATAAGCTTTAAAAAAATTAATAAATCTATTAATAAAATTTTGACACCAAAACGAAGATTTGAAAATATTTTTAAGAGTAAATATTTTGAAATATATGATGACTATGCTCATCATCCTAATGCAATTAGCAGTTTAAGAGAAATGCTGAACAAAAGCAAAGATCTTTCTAAAAATTATCTTATATTTCAGCCTCATAGATATACCAGATTCAAAGAAAGTTATTCAGATTTTGTCAAAGAAATATCCCAGTGGGAAAATGTAATAGTTACAGATGTTTATTCCGCTCATGAGAATAAAGAATTGAAAATTTCATCTAAAGAATTTGTTAAACAAGTTTTAAATAAGAAAAAAATAAATATTCAATATATGAATGAATTTGATAAAATTATTGATAAAATGTACGGAATATTTAAAAAAAATAAAAATAAAACTAAATTAATAACAGTAGGCGCTGGTGACATAAATCAGATAGGTTATAGATTAAAAAATAAAATTAAGGAAAATAAAAATTATGCAAGATGATGTAAGCAAACTTAATATAGAATTTTATAAAAGTTTTGACTTATCGAAGTATTGTACATGGAGATCTGGATGTTTAGCAGACTATATTTTTTATCCTAAAAACTCATATGATTTGAATAAATTAATAAGTTTTAAAAAAAATTTCTATATGGTAGGTAATGGATCTAATACTCTTTTTCTAAATTTAAAGGATACGATTTTAATTAGTACTAAAAAAATGAATTCTATAGAATTTGAGGGTGAATATGTAACAGTGGAATGCGGTGCTGCATTAAATGTCGTTATGAATAAGTGTTTAGATAAAGGGTTGTTAGGTTTTGAATTTTCAACTGGTATTCCTGGAACAATAGGTGGGGCTCTAATAACTAATGCTGGGGCAAATGGTGGTGAAATTTCTGATATTTTAAAATCTGTATTTTTAATTAAAAATGGTAAAGAAATAGAAGTTGGCAAAGAAGAAATTGAATTTAAGTATAGAAGTAGTTCAATTAAAAGAAGCGAGATCATCACTAAGGCAAAATTTCTACTCAAGAAAGGTAATCCTGATAAAGCTAGGATGCAAATAAAAGAATATTTAAAACATAGAAACAATACCCAGCCAGTTAGGTGGCCTAGTGCGGGAAGTGTTTTTAAAAACCCTTTACCAAATTATGCTGGATATATTATAGAAAATTTAGGCTTAAAAGGTTTATCGATTGGTGATGCCCAAGTATCAAATATTCATTCTAATTACATAATTAATAAAAATAATGCATCGCCAGAAAATATACTAAGTCTAATCAATGCTGTTAAAGATAAAGTATTCACAGAGACAGGAATTATGCTAGAAAATGAAGTAAGAATAATAGATGAAAAATAAAATAAAATTTTATCTAGTTTTAATAATGATATCAGTTCCAATTTACGGGTTTTTCAATCCAATTTTCACCATTGTAAAGAAAATCGAAATATCAGGCAATAAATTGATAAGTAAAAATGAAATTATTCAATCCTCAGAGTTAGAGAATAAAATTATTACAATTTTCAATAAGCAAAGATTTTTGAACTATCTTTATAAATCTCTGGATATAAAAAAAGTTGATATTAAGATGGAGAGTTATTCTAAGGTGTTAATTCTGATAGAAGAAAGGAAATATAGTTTTGCCATTAATCAGCAAGATATAAAGGGCTTGATAGATGAATTTGGCAACTTTCATCCAAAAAAAAATTTAGATAACTTTATAAATCTACCCCTTTTATCTTTAGAAAAAATGGAGGATGCTTCAATAGGTCTTAGCTTGTTAAGCTTGTTAAAAAAATATAAATTAACGGATAAATTTGAAGTATCAGAAATTAAGATAGACCAAATTTTAGGTGTACAAATTTATAGTATCGAAGGCCAAACAATATTGATTGGCACTAAAGATTTTGATGAGAAAATCAAAAAATTGAAAATAATTTTTTCTAAAGCAACTGGCAAGAAGAAAAAAGCAACTTTTATAGATTTAAGAGAAAATAGTAAAGGAGTTGTAAATTATAATCTTTAAGATTATAATGGAAAAAATGGCACAAAATGAAATAATTGTTGGACTTGATATTGGAACTACAAAAATTCTTTGTTTGGTTGCAGAAGTTACCTCATCTGGTGACGTAGAAATAATAGGTGTAAGCTCGCATCCCTCTAAAGGCTTGCAAAGAGGAATTGTTTTAAATATTGATAGCACTGTTCAATCTATTAGACAAGCTATAGAAGATGCTGAAAAAATGGCTGGAACTGAAATTACCAGTGTAATTGTAGGAATCGCTGGTGGTCATATTAGAAGCCTTAATGGACATGGTATGATAACACTAAGAAATAGAGAAGTTACTCAAAGAGATTTGGATAGAGTAATAGAATCTGCTACTGCAGGTGCTCAACCAGCCGATAGAGAGGTCATTCATGTCATGCCTCAAGAATTCATTGTAGATGGAGAAAGAAAAATAAAAGATCCTATTGGACTTTATGGTGTTAAACTAGAGGCTAAAATTCATATGGTTACCGCTCAAGTTACACAAGCAAAAAATCTAGTAAAATGTGTTCACAATTCTGGGGTAGATGTGGGTTCATTGGTCCTAGAGCAAGTCGCATCTAGCGAAGCTGTTCTAACGTCTGATGAAAGAGATGTGGGTGTCGTATTATTAGATTGTGGTGGAGGAACTACAGATATTGCTGTGTTTTGTGATGGATCAATTAAATATACTAGCAATATTACTATTGGTGGTGACTTCCTAGATAATGATATTTCATTTGGATTAGGATCATCTAAAATTGTCGCTAAGGAAATTAAGGAAAGGTATGGAATTGCTTCATCTGACTTAATTGATAATGATGAAGAAATTAAAATTGATAAAATTGCAGGAGCTGGAAGAAAAAAAATATCAAAAAATGAGTTGGCAAATATTATTGAGCCAAGGCTTGAAGAAATATTTACAATGGCAAGAAGAGAGATTATGAGATCAGGGTATTATGATATGCTTCCTGCTGGTTGTGTTATAACCGGAGGATCCATGGCAATAGAAGGAGCAGATTATTTGGCCCAAAAAATTCTCAATATGCCAGTAAGATTAGGAGTTCCTAACCAAATATCTGGATTAGAAGAGCTTGTATCTAAACCTGAATGCGCTACTGGTGTAGGACTTTTAGTATGGGGCTCAAAAAATGCATCGTCATCTAAAAATCAAAAAATTAGAATTCGAGAAGCACAAGTGTTTAAAAGAGTTATGAATTCAATGAAAACTTGGTTCGCTGAATTATTTTAACAAAACCCTATTATTTAAATTTCTATAAGATATAATTATACTAAATATAGTGTTTGATACGTTCTTTCTATACTATATATGGTAATTAAGGAGCTTTTTATGGCCACTTTTGAATTCTCAGGTGCAATTTCAGGTTCTCAAAATGATTCTCTTTTTGAAACATTAGGTGCAAAAATTAAAGTTATTGGTGTTGGAGGTGCTGGTGGTAACGCTATTAATTCAATGATATCAGAAAACATCAATGGAGTGGAATTTATAGCTATTAATTCTGATTTTCAAGATCTTCAAAAATCCAAATCAAAAAGAGTAATTCAAATTGGAAAAAATATTGCAAAAGGACTTGGTGTTGGGGGAGATCCTACATTAGGTAGCGAATGTGCAAAAGCTGATCAAAATGATATTACCGAAGTACTTCAAGGCTCTGATATGGTTTTTATTACAGCTGGAATGGGTGGAGGGACAGGAACTGGAGCATCTCCAGTTGTAGCCAAACTCGCAAAAGATGCTGGCGCTCTAACTATAGCAATTGTCACAAAGCCTTTTGAATTTGAAGCCAACAAAAGAATTGATCAAGCTGAAATTGGTATAAAAGAATTAACCGATGAGGTTGATTCAATAATAGTTATTCCAAACGATAGATTGAAAGAGGTTCAACAAATATCAGGTATTGTTGATTCTTTCAAAGCAGCAGATAGCGTATTAACAAAAGCAGTGAGAGGAATTTCGGATATAATTGTTGGTTCAGGATTTATTAACGTAGATTTTGCAGATGTTAAAAAAATTATGACTGAAAGTGGGGGAAAAGCTCTCATGGGAACAGGAGAAGGTGAAGGGACATCTCGTGCAATTGAAGCGGCGGAAAATGCAATTACCAGCCCACTACTCGAGGATATATCTATAGATGGAGCAACTGGTATTCTAATAAATGTTACAGCATCAAGTAATTTTACTATAGATGAATTAAATGAAGCATGTAACCATGTAAAATCAAAAGCTAGTTCAAGTGTAAATTTAATTTTTGGATTAGTTTTAGACGAGTCTCTCGGTGATAAAGTAAGAATAACTGTTATTGCTACAGGCATTGATGGCATGGAATCGTTAAAAATAACAAACCAAATTGTAGAGACCGATCCTAATCAAGAAAGTTTTGATTTAAGCGAAAAAATTGATAACATAGAACAAAATATTTCCGAAACTAATGATCCAAACGGTAATCCAGATTTAGATGATTTACATCCGCTAGGTGATGATGAACATTTTGAAATTCCTGCATTTCTAAGAAAAAATAAAAAATAAATTTTTATTTTTTATTGTTCCATAACGATTCAAGATTATAATATTCTCTAGTTTTTTTATGGAATAAATGAATCATAATATCTCCTGTATCAATTATAATCCAGCTAGGTGAAGAGTGACCATCTGTCTTTGTAAAAATTTTTAATTCTTTTTTTAGCTTTTCATTAAGATTTTCATATAGTGCTTTTACACCCCTATCAGAATCCATACTAGCAATAATAAGAAAGTCAGTAAAGCTTGACAAATTTCTAACATCTATAGATATAGGATCGATGGATTTTCTTTCCTTAAGCTCTTGTAAAATATAATCAATTATTTTTTGTGTTTTTGCCATTAGTTGTACAAACCATTGTCGATTATATATTTATAAACTTCTATCGGCAATAACTTTTTTATTTTTTTTTCATCAAATTTTTTTAAAGCATTTCTGGATTCTGAGGATGAGGCATCAATACTATTTTTCAATGTTAAACGTATAATTTTCCTCATACTCTTTAAATTATAATTAACTTTCATAGATTTATAATTCATTTCATTTGAATATGATTTATCTAAATTTATTATATTGCTAATATTCGACTGAAATCCAGGTCTTCCAACTAATACAAGATCTATTAATCTAAGAATTTTTTTTGATTCAAACCAAGTATGAAAACTGTCCGCATAGTCTGAACCTAAAATTAGGAAGTAATTATCTTTTTGACTATCTAATATAATTTTTTTTAAAGTTTGATATGTATAATTTTTTTTACTACAATTATTTTCTATATCAGATATTGTAAAATTAATTTTTTTATCTAATGCTAGATTAATCATATTTTTTATATCTGTAAAATCTGATTTTACATTATTTTTTTTATAATGAGGATTTGAATTAGGAACTATTATTATTTTATGAAGATTTAAAATTTTGCTAATATTTACAATCAAGTTTACATGGCCTAAATGAATAGGATCAAAAGTTCCTCCAAGAATTCCAATTCTCATCAATTAATTCTCACCAGAATTGAATTTCCAACTTTATCTATTTTATCTATTTCTTTGCCTTTAATTTTATTTAACTGATCCATTGTATCCGACAACCCTAGTCCACTTTTTCCAATAAAAATTTTAGAATAATAAATTAACATTTCATCCCATACATTCTCTTTCAAGAAGGATGTAAACACACTTCCTCCGCCCTCAACTAATACTCTTTGAAAATTAAGTCTTAAAAGCTGTTTAAGAATATTTTTTGGAGAAATTTTCTTCAGTTTTATTACTATAATTTTATTTGATTCATAGGTTTTAATTTTTTTATCAGAAACTGAAAATTTGCAAAAAATTATCGGTTTTTGTAATTTATTTTTTAAAACTTTACTTTCAAGTGGTATTCTTAGATTTGAATCCATAATAATAGGTGTTGGCTGTTTAACCCTATTATTTTTTCCTCTATAATTTAATTTCGGATTGTCCTTAATTATGGTATTAACCCCAACTAAAATTGCATCATAATTTTGTCTAAGATTATTTGCATGCTCTCTTTGTACCTTATCACCAATAGAATTATTTGATATTTGGTCTGAGTATATTTTTGAATCAAGACTAGAGCAAATCTTTAATGTAACAAATGGTCTATTATTTATTTTAATACTTTCAAAACCTCTGTTAATCTCTTTAAGTTTATTCTTTAAAGCAATTTGAGAGACTTTAATTTTATTTGATTTTAATTTTTTTATCCCATTCCCATTCACATTTGGGTTTATATCATATTCTAAAAAATAAACTTGCTCTATACCTTTACTGATAATAGTATTTACGCATGGGGGAGTTTTTTTATTCGTATGACAACAAGGTTCGAGCGTAACAAAAAGTGTCGATCCTTTAACGCTTTTTCTTCTTGATTCAGCATCTTTAATTGCCACAATTTCAGCATGGTCACCTCCAAAATCAGAATGAAAACCTTTTCCAATAATTTTTTTGTTTTTAACAATTATTGCCCCTACAATTGGGTTTGATCCAGTTTTATTAATACCTTTTTTGGCTAGATTAATTGCCATTTTCATATATTTCTTTTTTTGATTTAAATCCATAACTATTTAAAAAGTGCATCTCCAAATTCTTTAGCATCAAAAGGGATCATGTCCTCTATTTTCTCGCCCACTCCAATAAATTTAATGGGTAAATCATAGTCATTTGAAACAGATATTGCAAAGCCAGCTTTTGATGTACTATCAAGCTTTGTAATAACAACACCTGTAAGGCCAATAGTTTCCTGAAATTTCTTAACTTGAGAAAGCGAGTTTTGACCTGAGGTGCCATCTAGAACTAAAAGTGATTCAGTTGGGGGCTTATTAGTTTTAGAAATAATTATTTTTTCGATTTTAGAAATTTGTGACATCAAATCTGAATTGTTAGAAAGCCTCCCAGCAGTATCTATGATTACAATATCTACTTTATTATCTTTAGCAAAATCAAGTGCAGAAAAAACAACACTTGCTGGGTCTTTTTGATCTGAAGAAAAAAATGTAGAGTTTGATCTTTCTGACCATATTCTCAATTGGTCAACAGCAGCTGCTCTGAATGTATCTGCGGCGACAAGCATAATTTTTTTATTTGTTATTTTAGATAATAATAGTGATAGCTTACCAACGGAAGTTGTTTTACCACTGCCATTTACACCTGAAAACAAAATTACGTTTAACTCATCTTCCAATACAAGTTCGGAATCTCTCATTTCGAGGATTTTAGTTACTTCATCATTAATTAAGGTCAAAAAAAACTCTTCTGATGGATCGCTGTCAAATTTTTCACTTTTAAGTCTATCCTTTATCTTTTTTATTAATTTTTCTGATGTTTCAATGCTTATATCAGATAATATTAATGCATCAGTTATTTTTTCATATGATTCTTCATCAATTTCAATCTTATCCCCTAATACAACTGAAACTGTCTGCTTAATATTTGTACTTGATTTAACAAGTTTTTGTTTCACAGATGAAAAAAAACTCTTTATTTTTTTAAACATTAAAAATATTCTGAACTTTTTTGATCAATTTATCAATAAAGATGTTAAACAATCCTAATTCATTTATAATATTATACTGAAATATGAGTGATCAATTCGTCCACCTTCATCTACATTCTCAATATTCACTTCTTGATGGTGCAATTAAATTTGATGAATTATTTGACGAAGTTAAAAAACAGGGGATGTCTTCCGTCGCTCTAACTGATCATGGGAATCTATTTGGTGCATATGATTTCTATAAAAAAGCAAAAGATAAAGGTGTCAAACCTATTGTAGGATGTGAATTATATATTGCAAAAGATCATTTAAATAAATCTTCTGAAAATAATAAAACTCATCACTTAACTGTGCTTGCAAAAAATTTACAAGGTTACGAAAATTTATGTAGTCTCGTCTCAATCGGGCATCTTAAAGGTTTTTATAGGAAGCCAAGAATAGATAGAAAGCTTCTATTTGAATACAGCGATGGATTAATAGTTCTTAGTGGATGTTTAAACGGTGAGGTCTGTCATAATATTTTAAAAGGTAGAAAAGATGAAGCAATGAAGATTGCTGCAGAATACAAAAATATACTTGGCGATCGGTATTATATAGAAATTCAGGGTACATGTTTAAAAGAACAAGTTAGAGTTAATAAAGTTTTGCGGGAAATTGCGAAAAAACTTGATATTAAAGTTGTCGCAACAAATGATTGTCACTATCTTACAAAAAATGATTACCATTCGCATGATACATTGTTATGCATTCAAACAAATTCTTTGGTTAAAGAAGAGAGAAGATTTAGATTTAATGGTAATGAATTTTATCTAAAATCAAAAGATGAAATGATTGATGCATTGGAAGGGGATCAAGAATCTGTTGAAAACAGTTTGTTGATAGCAGAAAAGTGTGACCTAGATTTTGGCGAAAGTAATTACAAATTACCAATATTAGATGAAGATATTGCATACGATGGAATAAGAGAATTTGCTAATAAGTCATTGTTTAATTTGATCAAGAATAATATTATTTCGTCTGGAGATTTAAGTATCTATCAAGAAAGAGTTGACCATGAAGTAAATATTATTGAGAAAATGGGATTTGAAGGATATTTTATGGTTGTTTCAGACTTTATAAATTATGCGAAAAAAAATTCAATACCTGTTGGTCCTGGAAGAGGTAGCGCTGCTGGTAGTCTGATAGCTTTTTTATTAGGTATAACTGAAGTTGACCCAATAAAACATGATCTCATTTTTGAAAGATTTTTAAATCCCGAGAGAATCTCTATGCCAGATATAGATATAGATTTTTGTGGTGAGGGCAGAGACGAAGTGATAAATTATGTTTCAAATAAATATGGTAAAGATAAAGTTGCTCAAATTGGAACTTTTGGAACAATGTCTTCAAAGGCGGTTGTTAAAGATGTGGGAAGAGTTTTAGGCTTATCTTTTTCTGATGTTAATAAACTTACTAATATGATCCCATCATTTCGTGGAAAAGTTTACAGTCTTGAAGAATGCTATAAAAAAGTAAAAGAATTCAGAGAATTGGTAGAGAAGGATAACTCATATACAGAATTATTTAATCTCAGCGTAAAATTAGAGAACTCGGTAAGACATTCTTCAACACATGCAGCTGGCGTTGTAATTTCAAATGAGCCATTAGAAAAAATGATACCGCTCTATAAAGGTTCTAAAGATGAAATTGTTACACAGTATGATATGAATGCTGTCGAAGAATTAGGTTTTGTGAAATTTGATTTTTTAGGTTTAAAAACATTAACAGTCATAAAAAAAGCAAAAGATTTCATTAGAATAAATAATAAAGATATAGATAATGAAATTAATACAGCCGATTTAAATGATCCTAAAATATATGAACTTCTTTCAAAAGGTTTAACGAGAGGGATTTTTCAAATTGAATCTTCAGGTATGAAAGATGTTCTGAAAAATTTAAAAGCTGATAAATTCGATGATATTGTTGCCCTTCTGGCTTTATATAGGCCTGGGCCTCTTGATAGCGGCATGGTAGATGAGTACATATTAAGGAAAAATGGAAAGAAAAAGACTGACTACCCTACTCCGGAGCTCAAAGAAATCCTTGAAGAAACTCATGGACTATTCGTTTATCAAGAACAAATAATGAAAACAGCCTCAGTTCTTTCCAGTTTTACTTTAGGAGATGCGGACTTACTAAGAAGAGCAATGGGTAAGAAAAAAGCTTCTGAGATGAAAGCGCAAAGAGAAAAATTCTTACTCGGTGCAAAAAAAAATAATTTTAATGAAAAATTAAGCGAAGATATTTTTAATACAATGGAGAAATTTGCTGAATATTCATTCAATAAAAGTCATAGCACTGCATATGCATATATTACTTTTCAGACTGCCTATCTAAAAGCCTATTATCCTTGTGAATTTATGGCCGCCCTTATGACCACAGAGATCAATACCTCGGAGAAAGTTGTGTCAGATATAAGAGAGTGCAAAGAAATGGATATTAAAATTTATCCTCCAAGTATTAACGAGAGTGGGTCAGGTTTTACACCTTTAAAAAATTCTATCAGGTTTGGATTAAGTGCCGTTAAAAATTTAGGTACCAACATTGTTAAAAATGTTATTGATCTTCGGGAGTCACAAGGAGATTTTAAAAATTTATTTGAATTTTTAGGTCTTATGGATTCAAGGAGGCTGAATAAGAAAACATTAGAAAGCTTAATCAGATCAGGGGCGCTTGATGAATTTGGTTTTAACCGAGCAACACTATTCAAAAATATTGATAAACTTCAATCAAATGTTGGTATTAACAATAAAGATGCAAATCCCGATCAGGAAAGTCTTTTTAATAATGATCAAATTTACCAAATACCTGATCTTGATATAATAGATGAATGGGATATTTTCAATCTATCAAAATTTGAAATTGAGACATTGGGGTATTCAATAAGCATAAATCCTTTATCAGCTGTTGAAAAAAAAATAAAAGAAATTAATTCAAAGAATATAATGGAAATAAAGACACTAAAAGACAAATCTCCAGTAACAGCTGCAGTCTATATAACATCTATAGATATAAAAACTTCCAAAAAAAACTCTAATAAATATGCTTATGTAAATTTTGAAGATTCAACTGGAATTTTGGAAGGAATTGTATTTAATGATGAAATTGTAAAACATGAATCAAAATTAGAGCTTGGAATCCCATTACTTGTATCAGGCTATATAGAAAATAATGATGAAAATATAAAGTTAATTGTGAATAGTGTAAATGGTAATGAGGCTATTAAAGAAATAAAAAATATCAGTTTGCCCTTAAAAATTAATATTTCAAGAAGTATAACCTTGCAAGAATCTAGAAAACTTAAGGAGATTTTTAAAAGGTATCCTGGCGATTCAATTGTTGAAATTAATCTTTCAAGTAGCGGATTAAAAGCTAGAATTGGTTTAGAAGATTGTAAAGTCGAAAACTGTGATAAATTAAAAGAAGAGATTCAAGGTTTTAATTTTTCTACTTATTGATTTTGTTTGTCTATTATTTTTTTTATTTGTTCTGGTTCACTAGTTGCTATATAAATTTCTTGATTTAAATTTCCTGACGAGGCATTAAGCTTACATCCTACTATGATATTTCCAGCGCCTTGAATAACCTCTCTTCCCCATCTAACTTTTAATACTTCCCCCGTACCTTTCCCAACCTTTATAGCTCCTGGGGTTATCAAATTTACAGATTCTAAAGGCTCTATAAATTTTTTTAAAAAATTATCTAAATTCTTGATTCTTCCATGCTTTCTCATTATTTTTCCATCTCTATTTTTTTTTAGCATAACTATTCAGCCTCCTCCAAGTCGGAAACAAAAACTTTCTTTTTAACACCAGACTCAAAAACAACCGTCACAACATCTTCAAAATTATCATTATCATTAGTATCAATAAAACCATTCCCAAATTTATAATGAAAAACTCTTTCATTTGATGTGGATTCAAACATGGCATTGATTTCTTCGAGATCATCACATTCGATAATTTCATCTAGAAACTGCGACATTGATGCATATGTTATTGATCCAAACATTCTTCTCATTTTACAATATGAGAGGTTTAATGAACTTATAGCTCTAGTAAATGCAACATAACAAAGCCTTCTTTCCTCCTCTATCTCACTTGTAGAATACATTGACCTTGAGTGAGGAAATAGTCCCTCTTCAATCCCAACAACATAAACACAAGGAAACTCAAGCCCCTTTGATAAGTGTACTGTCATAAGTGTGACAAAAGATGAAGAATCTATCATTTCATCTGTGGATGAAGAAAGCATAAGTGAATTTAAAAAATCACTTATATCATTGGTATCAGACGACAATTCAAATTCAGCAATATAATTTAAAAATTCTGATACATTTCCAAGCTTATCGTCATCTTTTAGGTAATCAAAATATCCTAAATCAATTAAAAATTTTTCAAAAGATTCTGAAATAGATGAAAATTCATTTAAATTTTTTTTAAAATCTTCTATACAATTTCTTAAAACTTCTAAACTCTTTATAATTTTTTTTGAAAAGATATTACCCTCAATAATACTTATTAATGATTTATAGTGATTTTCATTTTCCTTCACTGAAATATTTTTAATTTTTTCTACTGTTTTTTTACCTAAGCCCCTAGGTGGCAAATTTATAATGCGATCAAAGGCAATCTCATCCTCAGGGTTAATAATAAATTTAAGAAATGAAATACAATCTTTAACTTCAGATCTTTCATAAAAACTTATGTTTCCGTAAATTTTATATTTAATATTAGCTTTTCTTAATTCTTCCTCTAATACTCTACTTTGAGCGTTAGTTCTATAAAATACAGCTATGTCTTCATATTTAAAAATATTAAGATTTTTCAAAATTTCTTTTGCAACATGTTTTGCCTCTTCTCTATCATCATCAAAACTCCATAGTTTCACATTTTCTTTTTTAACATTTTCCGTCCACATATTTTTCTCTAATCTTTCAGTGTTATTTGATATGAGATGATTTGAGACATTAAGAATTTGCGGAGTGGATCTGTAATTTTGCTCCAGTTTATATACTTTAGTATCAGGATAAAATTTTTTAAATTGTAAAATATTTTCTATATTCGCCCCTCTCCATCCATATATAGATTGATCCTCATCACCGACAGCAAATAAGTTTTTGTCAGGATTAGAAATAATATTGATTAATCTAAATTGTATTATATTTGTATCTTGATACTCATCTACAAAAACATATTTAAACAATTTTTGAATTCTTTCTTTAAAATTATTGTTAATGGTCAAAAGCTCATAGAATTTCAAAATCAAATCTCCAAAATCCATGGCATTTAAAGACTCTAATTTTGATTGATAAGTTTTTATAATCTGCTCTTCTTTATCATCTTCAAATTCCCACTCATCATAAAGTAAAGAATTTTTGAGGCTGTCAATTTTTCCTCTAATTTTTGCAGGTTCATACTTATTTAAATCTAAATCATTTGTTTTAATTATATTTTTAATTATTTTTAATTGATCTGTTGGATCATATATAGAAAAATTTGAATTATAGTTTCCTCTTAATAGTTCAGAATTAATTCTTAGTATCTTATATGAAATTGAATGAAAAGTTCCCATCCAGGGAAAATCTAATTTTGAACCTAATATTTGACCTATTCTAAAAATCATTTCTTTAGAAGCTTTATTGGTAAAAGTTAAAGCTAACAATTCATTTGTGCCACATTTTTTATTTTTAATAAGTGAGGCTATTTTAATTGTTAACACTCTAGTTTTACCAGAACCTGCACCTGCAAGAACTAATGCAGGGCCATCTTTATGATTAATTGCATCTAATTGATTAATATTTAGTTTTTCATCCAAATTATTCAAAAAATTCTCTAAATCAGTCATTTAATGTTTAAGTTTATACTATTTTCTTGACAAAGTGGCTATCATGTTTATCTTCTAGGGTATTAAATGTTTAATTAATTTTTTTTTGGAGGGTTTATATGAATATTAAACCTTTGTATGACAGATTATTAGTGAAAATTAATAATCCTGAAGAAACTACAGAAGGCGGTATTATTATTCCTGATGCATCTCAGGAAAAACCTCAAGAAGGAACAGTCGTTTCTGCTGGTAATGGACGTTTACTAGAGGATGGAACTGTAAAGCCTCTTGATATTAAAGAAGGTGATACTGTACTTTTTAATAAATATGGTGGAATGGAACTTTCTCTTGGTGATGGAGATTATATTTTTCTTAAAGAAGATGAAGTTTTAGGTGTTATTGAGTAATTAAGGAGGTTAAATTATAAAATGGCAAAAGATATTTTATTCGGAACTGAGGCGCAATCTTTAATAAAGGATGGTGTTGATAAGCTTGCAGATGCTGTGAAAGCTACACTAGGCCCTAGAGGGAGAAACGTTCTCATAGAAAAAACTTTCGGTGCTCCAGTAGTTACCAAAGATGGTGTTACTGTAGCGAAAGAGATAGATTTAGACAACAAATTTGAAAATATGGGTGCCCAAATGGTTAAAGAGGTTGCTTCTAAAACAAATGATGTTGCTGGTGATGGCACTACAACTGCAACTGTCCTAGCACAGGCTATATTTCGTGAAGGAATGAAGCTAACAGCTGCTGGGCATGATCCAATGAAGCTTAAAAGAGGTATTGATAAAGCTGTTTCTGCTACTATAGAAGAAATAAGAAAGCTTTCGACCCCTGTTAAAAGCAAAGAAGACATTGCTGCTGTTGCAACTGTATCTGCTAACGGAGAAGAAGAGATTGGTGATATCATTTCTGATGCAATGGAAAAAGTTGGTAAAGATGGTGTAATAACTGTGGAAGAGGGAAGAAGTCTTGATACTACTTTAGATGTTGTTGAAGGTATGCAATTTGATAGAGGATATTTAAGCCCCTACCTAGTTACAGAGCCTGAACGTATGACAATTGAATTGGAAGACCCATTTATACTAATGTATGAAAAGAAAATTGCTAATATGAAAGATTTAGTCCCACTTTTAGAGGAAGTAGCTAAAACTTCTAAGCCTGTACTAATATTGGCTGAAGATATTGAAGGTGAAGCTTTAGCAACTCTTGTTGTCAATAAAATGCGTGGAACTCTTAAATGTGCTGCTGTAAAAGCACCTGGATTCGGGGATAGAAGAAAGGATATGCTAGCTGATATAGCTGTTCTAACTGGTGGAACAGTAATTGTTGAAGAGGCCGGTATGAAATTAGAATCAGCTAATATTCAACATTGCGGAACTGCTAAAAGAGTGGTAATCGATAAAGACAATACTACTATAGTTGGTGGATCCGGAAAAAAATCTGAAATAACTTCAAGAATTACTCAAATTAAAGCTCAAATTGCAGATGCTTCAGGTGAATATGACAGAGAGAAGCTTCAAGAAAGATTGGCAAAACTAGCTGGTGGTGTTTCGGTAATTAATGTTGGCGCAGCAACTGAAGCTGAAATGAAAGAAAAAAAGGCCAGAGTAGAAGACGCACTTAATGCGACTAGAGCTGCTGTAGACGAAGGTATTGTTCCAGGCGGAGGAGTTGCGTTAGTTAGAGCAATTGCATCATTAGATAAGTTTAATACCGGTGATGATGAAGAACAAGCCGGTGTAAATATTATAAAAAGAGTGCTAGAAGAGCCTATAAGAGGTATTGCTAGTAATGCTGGTGCGGATGGATCTATAGTTGTAGAAAAAATTAAAGAAGGTAAAGGTAATTTTGGTTTTAATGCTTCAACTTTAGGATATGAAGACTTGCTTAAAGCAGGTATTGTTGATCCTGCTAAAGTCACAAGATCTGCTATCCAAAATGCAGGAAGTGTTTCATCCTTACTTCTTACAACAGAGGCAATGGTTGTTGAACAACCACAAGAAAATGATGGTGGTGCTGGTGGCCCTGCCCCTGGTGGCGGAATGCCTGGTATGGGCGGAATGCCTGGTATGATGTAATTATCAGAAATAAGAAATTAAAGGGGCCTTGTGCCCCTTTTTTTATAAATTGTCTTTTATCAGCATATGATAATCTAGCTCTTTAGCATAAACATCGTTAATTTTATTTAAAACTTTTTTCATACTTTTTTTTGTATAATTTTTTGATAGATCCTTAAGACCGTAGCCAATATCCATCCATATATCTGAGATATTGCTCATTTTTGGATAAAGTTTTAGATCATTTATTTTTTTTGATTCATTCTGTGCTAGCTTTAAAAAGTCAGAATAAATACATCTGAAGCCAGATCCTTTTGAACCTCTTTTAACAATTATTTGATATGCAAATTTAAAAATATTTGTAGAATCCTTATAATGAGACCATGTATGAAAGTTGCCAATCCAGTCTAAAATTGAAAAAATTGAACTTGTACCTCTAAGACTATTTTGCCCATTGATAAAATTTTCGGAATTTAATTTTATGGATATTTCCAACTGTTTTTTTAAATTTTGAAAAGGTTTGAAACTTTCAATCGAAAACCAGTTATAGCTAAGTGGGTATGGTTCTGCTTTTGAAGATCTTGCTAAGGTTAAGTCTTTTGAAGAAACGACTTGAAGTTCATCAAAATTGGTATCTGAAAGATAAAAATTATCCTCTTCACTATCATATCCAACACAAACAACGACATGTCCTGGAAAATGTATATTTGAATTATAATACTTCAAATAATATAAGTCTGTCTGAAGAAAAACTGGATGATTTCTTTTTAACTCTGATATTAATTTATCCTCAGCAATTTCATTATTTTTTTCAGAAATCCATTCCACTTTTTTTTTACTTTGATGGGAAAAAAAAATTGGCTCCATATTTGGAGCACGTAAATGAATAACTTCCGAGGGCTTTGATTTACTAAGCTTATTATAGAAAAAACCAAGTCCACAACCAATGCCAAAACAAATCTCTTCTGGATAATCAACACCAAAAAAATTTATTACATTTCTTATTGCTGAAGAGCCACAATGCACTCCTGTGAGATTATTCCATTCTAAAATTCGCATTGCATTCCTATAGCTTTAATAATTTTATCTTTAACATATTTTTGAAGAATATTTAAGTTTTCTTCAGTATTACTTTCAAAACGCATTGTTAAAGCAGGCTGGGTATTTGAAGCTCTTATTAATGCCCAGCCACATTCATTCTCTAATCTCATACCATCAATCTCAGAAATTTTATAATCTCTAAGATCAGACTGAAATTCTTTAATTATTTTTTCTACAGCAATAAATTTTTTATCTTCTTCAAACTCAATTCTAAATTCTGGGGTTGTTATCACACTAGGAATTTCACTTAAAAAATCTGAAAGTTTTTTGTTTGAGCCTGATATAATTTCAATCAATCTTAAAGCTGCATATAATGCATCATCATAACCATAATGTTTATCTTTAAAAAAAATATGTCCACTTAATTCACCTGCTAATAAGGCATTTTCTTCTTTAATCTTTTCTTTAATTTTTGAATGCCCAGTTTTCCACATAATAGGTATGCCACCAGATTTTTGGATTTCATCAAATAAAACTTTTGTACACTTAACTTCACCTATTATCTTTGCTTTTGGATTAGAAAGTAAAATAGACTTTGCAAGTATCAAAAGAATAATATCCGGACTAATGAAATTTCCTTGATTATCTATCACACCCAGCCTGTCGCCATCTCCATCAAATGCAATTCCAATATCGAGTTTTTTTTCTAAAACTAAATCTTTTAAAAAGGATAAATTACTTTCAATAGATGGATCAGGGTGATGATTTGGAAAGTTTCCATCAGGCTCTTCAAATAAAATATGTGATTCACATCCTAATTTTGTAAAAACTTTTTTTACGAATAAGCCAATAGGTGTATTCGCACAATCAATACCAACACGAATTTTTTTTGATATTGTAATTTTTTTATTTAGATCATCAATATAGTCGTCAATCATATGAACTCTTTCCATTGATCCTTTTAAAGAAGGAATAATATAATCTTTTTTTCTTATTAATATTTTCAATTCTTGAATTTCATCAGATGAAAGAACATTTTTTCCAATAGATGCTTTAAATCCATTATAATCTGATGGATTATGACTTGCCGTTATCATTATTCCTCCATCAACATCCATAGTGAAAAGTGAAAAATATAATACTGGAGTCGTAACAACTCCGATATCAATTATAGATATACCGTAGTCAATTAACTTGTCCGTAAGAGCATTAAAAATTCTCTCTGATGATAAACGACAATCTCTACCAACACAGATCTTTTTTACATTAAATTTATTTGAATAAGTAGCGAATGCAGAGGCTATATTACCAACATATTCATCGGTAAGATCAGTGTCTGCAATACCTCTTATATCATATTCTCTAAATATATTTTCATTCATATTACACTTTATAGTTTAAATAATGCAAAAAATATTCCATAAATAAAAAATAAACAATATTAAATAATTTTTGACAAAAGATAATGCAAATAATATATTGAATTTACATGATTTCACCAACCTTAGAAAGCTTTAAAAAGAAAATTAATAATGGAAATTTAATTCCAATATTTAAAAATATTGATTTGGATCTAACAAACCCATCCTTAATATTAAAGAATATTTCTTCGGAAGAGAATGTCTACTTGCTTGAAAGCTACGAGGGCCCATTAAAATGGTCAAGATATAGTTTTATAGGATTTAACCCTAAGTTGATTATAAGTTCTAAAAAAAATAGAATAACAATAAAACAAAACCACAAAATAAAAAAAATAAATGGCGATATTTTCATAGAAATAAAAAAAATAATGAAAAAATATAAACCTGTAGTATCTAAAAGCCTTCCTAGATTTTATGGTGGACTAGTAGGTTTTTTTTCATATGACATCATATCAGAAATTGAAAAAATACCTAGAGCTATTAATAATGATACAAAATTTCCAGATTGTAGCTTAATGCTGTCAGACTCATTGATCATTCTAGATAATGTTAAAAATTCAGCAAAAATTGTAGTAAATGTTGAAGTGAAAAAAAATGCAAATTTAGAAAAGATTTATAATAGTTCTATAAAAAAAATAAATGATATCGAAAAAAAAATAAAACAAAACTCTAAAATTACAAATAGATTAAGTTCAAATTCATTAAGCAAAAAAAATAAAATTCTTTCAAACTTTAAGAGTTCAGATTTTATAAAAGCTGTTAAAAGAATAAAAAAATATGTAAATAATGGCGATGTAATTCAAACAGTAATTTCTCAACGGTGGGTAACAAAATATGAACATGATCCGATTGATTTATATTCAGCTTTAAGAGAGCTAAACCCATCACCTTATATGTTTTATATTAAAAATAAAAATAATTATATAATCGGCGCTTCACCCGAAGTTCTAGTTAGAGTTGATAAAGGGGTGGTGGAAACCAGGCCTATTGCGGGAACTAAGCCGCGTGGAAAAAACAAACTTGCAGATAAAAATTTTGAAAGGGATTTGTTAAAAGACCCAAAAGAAAAGGCTGAGCACATAATGCTTGTTGATTTAGCAAGAAATGATATGAGTAAGGTCTGTAATTATGGTTCAGTGAAAGTAACCGATATGATGTCAATTGAAAGATACTCACATGTAATGCATATCGTATCGAACGTAAAAGGGATTTTGAACAAAAATAATGACTCAATAGATGTATTTAAAGCATGCTTCCCTGCGGGTACATTATCTGGCGCTCCTAAAATCAGAGCGATGCAAATTATTAGTGAGCTTGAACCGAACAATAGAGGGCCTTATGGTGGTTCAGTTGGATATTTTGGTTTTTCTGGGAATATGGATATGAGCATTACAATAAGATCTTTCTATATTAATAATAGCGCACTCTATTTTCAAGCTGGGGCAGGAATTGTAGCTGATTCAAATCCAAAGATGGAATTAAAAGAAACAATAAATAAATCAGGGGCAATGCTAAAAGCAATTAATAAAACATATGAATAAAAAAATTAAAGTTTTAATGATAGATAATTATGATTCATTCACATATAACCTAGTTCATTATATCGAAGAACTTAAAGCATCAGTTGAAGTTGTTAGAAATAATAAAATATCAATAAAAAAAATTAGAAATATGAAGCCGGATATAATATTCATATCGCCTGGGCCATGTAGTCCTAAAGAAGCAGGGATATCTGTTAAATTGGTTACCGAACTGGGTGGTAAAATTCCAATCTTCGGGGTTTGTCTTGGTCATCAGTCAATTGGCTATGCCTATGGATCAAAAATTATAAAAGCAAAAAAATTATTACATGGAAAAACATCTGATATTTATCATAATAAAATTGGTATTTATAAAAATTTACCTAATCCATTTAAAGCGACAAGATATCATTCTTTAATAATTGACAAAAAAACTCTCAATAAAGACTTTGATATAACATGCCAAACAAAAGATGGAGTTATTATGGGGATAAAGCATAAAACCCTTAAAATTGAAGGAGTGCAGTTTCATCCAGAATCCATTTTAACTACTGAGGGAAAAAGGTTAATGAAAAATATATTGGATAGTATATTTTGAAAAAAGAAGAAATTAAATACTTTATGGAGATTGCTTACAAAGAAGCAATTAAAGCTGAAAAACAAGGTGAAGTTCCTGTTGGGTGTTTAATTGTTTGCAAAGAAACTAATCAAATTGTTTCAAAATCTTACAATCAAACTGAAAAATTAAAAGATCCAACAGCTCATGCCGAGATATTAGCGATAAGAAAAGCTTGTAAGAAAAATAATGATTGGCGTCTAGATAGTAGGTTTATACTATTCACCACACTTGAACCTTGTAAAAAATGCCTTGAAGTTATCAAAGATGCTAGAATTAAAGAGGTTTTTTATGGCGCTAAAAATTTCTCAAAAAAAAAGATTATTAAAAGTCCGAGTACTAAAAATTTGAAGATTCAAAAAATTAGTGAGCAATTAAAGAATTTTTTTAAAAAGATGCGATAATTAGGTTTGTAAATCTTTTGGAAAAATTGTTATTTTTTTAAGCTTTCCATACTCTTTTGTTTTATATATTACCTGGGTATTTTGCTCAATTATCAGGTATGCCTCTCTTCTTTCGAATGAATTCATAGGGTTCAGACTGAGAGGTCTATTAATAGCAATAACTTTGTTTATAGTTTCTAATACTTTTTCTTTTAGCTTTTCCATTCTTTTCTCTCTATAAGAATTGATATCAATTGACACATAAATACTTTTTCCAATCTGCTTACTCGAAATTCTTGATAATAAAAACTCAAGATTTTTAATCATTTCACCTTTTCTTCCAATTAAAAAGCCTAAATCTTTTTCACTATTGAGACTTAATAAAATATTTTTCCCACTTAATTCTGATTTAATATTTGCATCCCCAATAAAATGATTAACAATTTCTTTAAATATTTTTTCAATTGATTGTACATCTATATCTAAATTATCATCTAAAGAATTTATACTGCTATCAATTTTATTTTCCTGTTTTTCACCTTTATTAAGAATTCTTATAATGGCTTTCCTTGACCCTATTCCTAGAACACCCGATGATTCCTCTTGTACAACATCAAATTCTAATTCATCTCTTGATATCCCTAATTCTTTGCATGCTTCTATGGTGGCATCAGTAACCGTTTCACCTTCAAACTCTCTTTCTATTGACATAATTAAGCTCCTTGCATTTTCTTAAATTTTTGATTTATATAAATTTGTTGAAAAATAGAAATTATATTACTAATTGTCCAATACAGTATTAATCCTGAGGGTAGCCCCCAAAACATAACTGTAAAAAGGATTGGCATATATTGAAAAATTTTTGTTTGAAACTCATCAGCTCCTGGATTTGGTGGGGTCATCTTTTGAGTTATATACCATGATATACCCATTATTAGGGGTAATGCTCTAAATGGTATCCCAAAAATATCGAATAAGTTTTCTGGAGATGATAAATCTGATATCCATAGGAAACTAGTATGTCTCAGGTCTAAGGAATATAATAAAACATTGTATAGTGCAACAAAAACTGGCAATTGTATTAACATTGGCAGGCAACCGCTTAGACTAGACAATGGATTCATTCCTTCTTTTGAATATAGTTTCATTATTTCTGAATTTTGAGTTGATTTGTCATCTTTAAATTTTTCTTTAATTTCATCAAGTTTTGGTTTCAAAAGAGCCATTTTTGATTGCATCTTCTTCATGGACATCATACTTTTAACAGTCAAAGGTAAGAACAAAATTCTTATGAGGATGGTAATAAGTATTATCGCAATACCATAATTTTTAATATATTGATTCGAAAAATTTAACAATCTTTCTAAAGGTGAAGCTAACCAATCAAACCAGCCAAGGTCATGTGCTTTTTCCAAGCTACCATATTGCGACAAAATTTTATAATCTTTTGGGCCTAAAAATATATCAGATACCATACTATACTGACCATTACCCAATAAATTAATTGTTTTATGGCTTACAACAGTTCTTAAAAGATTAGTAGATTTTTTTTCATATTTTAATGTTTTTTCGCCTGCAGATTCTATTAAATTTGCCACCAAAAAATATTTTTTTGAAAAACCAAACCAACTAATATCATCAATTTCTTTTTTGGGCTCATTTGGTGTAGAATCAATATTCTCAACTTCATCACCGTTATAATATCCAAAATCATAATATTCTTGGGCTGAAACTTCACCTATCGATTCTTCGAAAAATCTGAATACAAAGTTCTTAGAAGAATTATTTTTAACAATTATTTCGCGAATTATTGAATAGCTATCCTCGGGAATTAAATATCTAATTAAAATTTCTTTATTTCCAAGATTTTTACTAATTAATATCTCGTTAGGGTCTCTTTTAAGAATTTTATCAAATTTGATATTAGTATCTATGGTTAAATCTTTAGCTTTTATAATTAGTTGTGAAAAATATTCTCTATCATTAAGAATCTTAATCATCTGTTTAGAATCTGGTTTGGCAAAATATTTTTTTAACTTTGTATTATTAATACTTCCACCAATTAGTGATACCTCGCCTTCAATCAAGTTATTAGAAAATTTTATAAGGTCTGATTTATTTTGTGGTTCAAATTGTTCAATCTTATTATCTGAAATTTCATATGTATCCTCACTTACTGAAAATTCAGATGATTCTTCTGATAGATTATTTTGTTTTATATTCTCCCCTTCTGTTTTAGATAAAAAGAAGTTGCTGCCAAAAATAATTAAAAAGGATCCCAAAAGAAAAATTATATAATTTATTTTCACTTTTTATCTCCTGGCGGTACTTCATCAATCCCTGATTTGAAAAGAGGATTACATTTTAGAATCCTTATCGCTCCCAAAACAATACCCTTTAAGGGCCCATGATTATTTATTGCTTGAATTGTATATTGAGAGCAGCTCGGTTTAAACCTACATGTTGAAGGTAAAATTTTGCTTAATGTCATTTGATAAATTTTTATGGGCAAAATAAATATATAGTTAATAATTTTTTTCATTTTTGAACTTTTTAATGATTAAGCCAAGTTCTTTTTTAATATCCCAATAATCTAAATTAATTATATTTTTTGTTACGTAAATTACTACTTGTCTTCCTAATAAATCATTATGATAAAAATTTTTAATAACTTCTCTTAATCGCCTTTTGTATTTATTTCTCTCAACTGAGGATTTAATTATTTTCTTCGATATTATAACATTTACAATAGAGTAATCTATATCAGGACATATATGAACATTAATAGATTTAGCAAAATATTTTTGATAATTATAGTTTTTTTTGAGTTTTAGTTGAATTCTAGATGTTTGGCTGTTCATTTTGAATAGCGTGATACTGTAAGACTTGATCTACCCTTGCTTCTTCTTAAGGCAAGAACTTTTCTACCAGCTTTTGTAGCTAATCTTGATCTAAATCCATGTGTTCTAACACGTTTTTTTTCGCTAGGCTGATAAGTTCTTTTCATAGAACGATAAAAATTAACATCAATAATTAAAAAAGCAAATGTGTTATTGAAAAGTGTCGTCCGAATCCTGATTAGTGTCTTTACCAGATGATGAAGTTGCACAATTTCTAGAAATTTCATTCCACTTTTGATTATATATTTTTAAATTTGAATTAGCAGTTTCATAATCATTGCTTGATATTAAATCAATAATTATCCATAAATCACTGACAGAATTTTCATTCTTTAAAGTGAATTCATGAATAACACTACTTATTTCTGCATAATTTAAAACAATCATGCTATCATCTGGAAATTTTTCAATCCAATAATATATTTCTGAAAGACCAAAAGCTAGCTCTTTAGTAAAAAGCTCAAATTCGCTTGGGATATCGCTATTTGATTGCTTTTCTAAAATTGATTTTACATTGTTCAGTCTTTTTTTTGACAATACACAATCTGTATTATAATAAATTCCATCAGGCTGTATTGCCCCTTCGCCTGCATGTGAATAAAAGAATTTTTTCTCACTGTTTTCGAACAACAAAAACCAATGAGATGGTATAGAATTTTCTGACTCCATAATATATTTATCCGAATCAACACCTAGAGGAGTTAGGTAATATTCACCACTTTCGTGTTTAGTGAAGAGGCAATCTTTAATATTGTCTGGATCTACCTCTAGATATTTTGAAAGCGAAGATCTATATTCTTCGTATTCATTTCCATAAAATACATTTTGAGATGCATTTGGCCCATCCCAATAAAGTTCATGAAATTTTATATACTTATCCCAATATTCTTTTTCTTCAGTGATATTTTTAAGATTTTGATAAACCATTAATGCAGACTTTTTAGACATTTGTTAAATTTAACAGCCCATTAAAAATTGTCTAGGCCATATCTGGGACTGGCCCTTCTGGTATAGGGTCACTGGGATCAAGGAGCATGTCATCCATAGTACCACCAGGGGTTAGCATCGGATAAACCATTTCGGTATGATCAACAACAATTTCCATCAAAACAACCCCTTTTGTTGATAGACCCTCTTTGAGAGAGCTTTCTAAATCAAAAGGCGAATCAATCTTAAATGCTTTAGCACCATAAGATTGAGCTACTTTTATGTAATCTGGATTCATATCGAATTTACAACAAGAATAGTTTTTATCGAAAAAGAGAGTTTGCCACTGTCTTACCATTCCATGATGACCATTATTAATTAAAACTATTTTCAAATCTAAATTGTTTGCAACAGCAGTACCAAATTCTTGCATATTCATTTGAAAACTTCCATCTCCACAAATTGCCAAAACAGCATCTTTTTTTCTACCAAATCTTGCACCTATTGCTGCAGGGAATCCGAAACCCATGGTTCCCAAACCGCCCGATGTGATCTGATTTCTTGGGTTTTGAAAGTCATAATATTGTGCAACCCACATCTGATGTTGTCCAACATCTGTAACAACTACGGCTTTTCCTTTTGTAATTTTAGATAACAAGCTAATCGCATAACTGGTCTTTATCATCTTGCCTTTCTGTATAGCAATTGTAGGGTTTTCTCTCTCCCAAGATTTAATTTTATCAAACCAAATTTTCCTTTCATTTTTATCAGGCTTAAAGTTTAAAGGAATCTTCTTTAATAATTGCTTTATTACTGCTTTAGCATCACCTAGTATAGGACAGTGAACTTGAATATTTTTATTTATAGTTGAAGGATCAATATCAATATGAATTACCTTTGCTTTTGGCGCAAATTTTTCAAAAACGCCGCCTGTAGATCTATCATCAAATCTAGCTCCAATAGAAATTACTAAATCACTGTCATGCACAGCTTTGTTGGCAAAGTAAGAACCATGCATTCCAATCCAACTTACTCGCATTGGGTCATTTGGAGGATAACCTCCTAAACCCATCAAAGTTAATGTGACAGGAATTTTTAATCTATTAGCAAAATTTTGTAATTCTTTGGTTGCTTCTGAAATAACAATTCCCCCCCCTCCAAAAACAATAGGTCTTTTGGCCTTCATGATTAAGCTTGCGGCCTTATTTATATCACTAATTTTCGCCTCTTTTGGAATGGAATAGCCACTAACTTTTTCTATTTTTGGGAAATTGAATTTATAATCTGAAAAAAGCACATGTTTTGGGATATCAACAAGTATGGCCCCGGGTCTCCCGGTAACGGATAAATATAAGGCTTCTCGAATAATTCTAGATAGTTCCGATATATTTTCAACCAAAAAATTATGTTTGGTTGTAGATCTTGATATTCCAATATGATCAATTTGATTAAAAACATTTGATAACTTGTCATTCTCGCTAAAATGGCATACAAAAACAACTATTGGGGCTGAATCCATATTAGCTGTTTGAAGCCCTGTTATAGTATTGGTTCCACTTGTATCTGAATCACAAACTACAACTCCAGGTTTCCCAGTTACCCGAGCATACCCGTCTGCCATATGGCTAGCACCCTGCTCATTACCAGAAATTACATTTTTAACTAAATTTTTGAATTTTTTGTCAAAAATACTATCAACTTCAGGTCCAAAGCTATTTGGTGGAGAAAAAATATGATCAACTTTGTCCTTAATTAGAGTCTTAAAAAAGATTTCAATGCCTTTCATTGTTTAAATTGTAAATTAATTATTAAAAAATGGAAATTCTATTTGCATTTTTTTTATATTCAGTAATATTATATTCGTCTACTTCCGCTATGTAGATTCCTACACGCTAATTTTTTTATAGGAGGCAAATTATTATGCCAAGTCACTTAAACGTTGACACAAAGTACTGGACTCTAACTGATGAGATCCCAGCACCGCCAGTTGAAAGAGACATTAAGTCATGGATTATCGGAAACCCTTCTGATCCTCTATGGGATATTGATGTTCTTCCTTTAACTTATACAGATTCAAGATGGTCAGCTTTTATTCTTAAAAGCCCAATG
>MDTC01234720.1_pt1 | contig 45891 bp, 33 predicted proteins | sample 811181 | NCBI WGS metagenome assembly MDTC01 (sample SAMN05326644, study PRJNA326480) | marine metagenome | isolation source: seawater | place: Pacific Ocean: North | collected 2011 | reverse complement strand
GCGGGCGTAGCTCAGCTGGTAGAGCACCACCTTGCCAAGGTGGATGTCGAGGGTTCGAATCCCTTCGCCCGCTCCATTATTTTAGTTGTTCGAAAACACCTGATTTACATGCAAGAATATTCTCAAAGTTGGAACATTCTACATTATGTACCTCTAATCCCGCCCCTCGCAAAATAGGAATTAGCGGAAGAATATCAAAGGGCTTTAAGTTAGTATCAGCCATTAACTCGGCTTTGCCAATACACACAAGATAATATCCAAAGCAATCGCCCCAAGTTCTTGCCGAAGCACCGTATTTCAACGCAGATTGCCAATATGAATTAATCGGAGATTTTTCAATCGTTTGTTGATCAGTGGTTAAAATCAATGATTTTTTCCATGATTGATGAGGTGTTGGGGCAATTGGCTTACCATCGTGTAATGCAACAGATCCATCTCCACTTATCCATGTATCTCCAATCAATGGTAAGCGCATAAAACCATATAATGGTTCATCATTTTTCAAGAGACCAATTAATGTTCCGAATAATGGTACACTTTTAGTGTAACCAAATGTTCCATCGATTGGATCAATGATCCATTTGATTTTAGCTACATCATTGTAACTCTCCCTTTCTTCTCCCAAAATTCCATGCTCCGGAAATTTTTCTTTAATGACTTTTCGAATCCTATCTTCTATGTATAAATCAGTGTCAGTTACTTCTGTACCGTCACTTTTATAGGTGTAGTTAAATTCTAAGCTTGGGTATGGAAAGTTATCTGCAATAAAATCAGTTACACCAACACAAAAAGCTGAAAACTCTTTATATGAAAGCATCACAATTCAAGCAGGGGAGGGTAATTGATTTTGAGGGAACAAGAAAGAAAGGTGTAAAACAAGCTTCAATTATTGATTATTTAAACTTTAAAATAATTGGAAGTAGTGAATATTTACAATCAGACAATAGATTTAGGGAGTGGATAAACACAGACATCGATGTAAACCACATAGACTATTGGGTAGCACACAATATTAATGTCGAGCAAAATCTAATTAAGAAATATACTCCATACAAAACTTTCAATGAAATCACTGGTGTAAATTGGGGTCCATGGATTGATACGCTTCAGGTTTACAAAAAATTGTATCCTAAATTAGAGGATTACAGTCTTAAATGCTTGGGAGACACATTTTTGTCAAAAAAAGAAGTAAATAATTTGGCTGCGGAAAGATGTATAAGAACGGCCCCAAAATACCATCAATCGATGTACGATTGTGTAGTTACATTTTTGCTCTTAAAAAGAATCAGTGAAAAAATAAATTTAAGCCTTTTCCTCTGCTAAAACATCTTCCCCGATAGCGTCTGTAAATTCATTTAAATCTTCCGCATCATTTGAAGCCTCATCAAGTTTAACAACTTCTGAGACACCAACTAGATGATCACGATCTACTAAATCAATTAGTTTCACACCTTTAGAACCCCGGTTTGTTTCTCGAATATTTGATACTCTACAACGAACTGCTTGGCCTTTTTTTGTTAACATTAATATTTCACTATCCTCAGCAACACTAAGTGAATCGCAGACTGCTTGGGTATTCATAGCTGTTACACCTTGACCTCCGCGCTTGCGGGGTGAAGTATCTTCCACACCATCACTTCCACCGTTCGGAAGAAAGGCGGCAAACTTTGTGCGAATGCCTAAACCATTTTGACCACAAATCAGCAGTAGTCTGGAATCATCAACGACAAGCATATTGACAACTTTATCGTTAGGTTTGAGTCTAATACCCCTAACTCCGCGGGTGGCTCGTCCCTGATTTCTTAACTGGTCACAAGAAAATCTTAATCCCTTTCCGTTTTTGGTCAAAATCAGTAAATGATCGCTAGGTTTTGCAATCATTGCCTTTAAAACACGATCACCATCATCAATATTAATACCGATTAAACCTCCTTTTCGGTGATTTTTGTAATCTTTTATAAAACTCTTTTTAACTACGCCATTTTGTGTACAAAAAACAATAGAATCATCAGAATCGAACCGATCAATTATCAAAACAGCTGCAATTTTTTCGTCCTTCTGAAGATTCAACAAATTGACAATATTTCTACCTTTAGATGTTCTTGATGCTTCGGGAATTTCATAGGTTTTTTCAACATATATACGTCCATTATTCATGACAAACATTAATGTATCATGAGCATTGCAAGTATGTAAAATATCAATAGGATCTTCGTCTTTTAATCCACTACCTATAACACCTTTACCTCCGCGATTTTGTAATCTAAATTCTTCGACAGATGTTCTTTTAATGAAACCTGTTTTTGTAACAGTGATAACACAACCGTCATTTGGTATAAGATCTTCCATGCGAACATCACCTTCAAATTCCAATATTTCACAACGTCTTGGATCCGCGTAAGTTTCTTTCAAGTCATTTAATTCTTTTTTGATTAAATCTAACAGTACATTTTCGTTCTCAATAATATTTTTAAGCTCATCAATTATTTTCATTAATTCTGCGTACTCAGAATCTATTTTATCGCGCTCCATTCCGGTTAATTGATACAATCTTAAATCTAATATTGCATTAGCTTGCCTATCACTTAAATTAAATTGTACGCTTAATTTGTCCTTGGCTTCAACTCTGTTAGAAGATGCTCGTATTATACGCACGAATTCATCTAAATTGTCTAGAGCAATTTTATATCCTTCCAAGATATGTGCTCTGTCTTCAGCTTTTCTTAGTCTATATTGAGTTCTTCTAAGCGTTACATTTCTACGATGCTCAATGTAGCATTGTATGGCCTCTTTAATATTTAATTGTCTGGGCCGCATGCGATCCAATGCAAGCAGAATGACCCCAAAACTACTCTCTAAAGCTGTGAGTTTGAATAATTTATTTATGGTTACGCGCTCTATTTCTCCAAGTTTTAGTTCAATTACAATTCTGGTTTCTTCAGTAGATTCATCACGGAGATCACTGACTCCATCAAGTATCTTATCTTTTACCAAATCTGCAATACGCGTAACTAATGTTGCTCGATTCACATTGTATGGAATATGAGTTATAATTAATTGCAGTTTGCCGCTAGGGAGTTCTTCTATTTCAATTGTACCACGCATGCGGACAATACCCCTTCCGGTATTCATATATGACTCTATACCCGACTTTCCCGAGATACTTCCACCTGATGGGAAATCAGGCCCAGGTAAAATCCTCATAATATCTTCTATTGAAATAGCGTTATCATCAATGACACTGCAAACTGCATCGATCAATTCACCGAGGTTATGCGGAGGGATATTAGTAGCCATACCCACTGCAATACCGGTAGAGCCATTCATCAGAAGGTTAGGTAAAGCAGCAGGAAGAACAGTCGGTTCAGTTGAACTTTCTTTGTAATTTGGTGCAAAGTCCACCGTGTCTTCGTCTATATCTTTTAAAAGCTCTTCAGAAAGTTTAGTAAGTCTACATTCAGTATACCTATATGCCGCAGCAGAGTCTCCATCAACAGAGCCGAAGTTTCCCTGTCCATCAACTAGAGGGTATCTCATAACCCAAGGTTGAGCCATTCTTACAAGAGTATCATAAACTGAACTGTCACCATGTGGATGATAGTTTTTAAGAACTTCTCCAACAACACCCGCACATTTATCATAGGCTCGGTTATGCAACAAACCTTCACGGAGCATTGCATATAAAACTCTTCTTTGAACAGGCTTAAATCCATCACGAACATCGGGTAGGGCTCGGCTTACAATAACAGACATCGAGTAGTCGATGTATGCTTTTTGCATAATGTCGCTAATATTTTCTTTCATAAATTTGTGTGTAATTAATTATGCATCTAAAAAACTAACATTTAATGCATTGTCTTCGATGAACATTCGGCGCGGGGCCACCTCTTCTCCCATTAATGTTGTAAATATTTCATCTGCGGCTACTGCATCTTCTATATCTACACGAACCAAAGTACGGCTAGCTGGATCCATGGTTGTTTCAAAGAGTTGCTTTGGGTTCATTTCACCTAATCCCTTATACCTTTGAATTTGCAGGCCCTTTCTTCCTAAGGACCTGAGCTTCTGCAAATAATCATTTATGCCAAGAATTTCGACCGGGTTATTTGTGCTTTCTTTAGAATCTCCTAGTTGAAAAAGGGGATCTTCTTCGTTTTTATTAAAAAAGCTAAAGTCTAATCCTAATTCTTTAGCATTATTGATTAGTTTCTCCAGTTCTTTTGATTCGAAAACTTCGTATATATCAATTCTTTGAGAGAAAGTGATTCCATTTTGCTCAACTTCTCTTGTTAGGAATGAAACATCAGGATCATCAAATTGCAGACCTTGAGAATTCATAAACCCAACCTTTGAATCAATATCTGTGAGAAACCGAATTTCTTCATCATTTCCAGTTCTTATTCTAGCTGCATACTTGGGTAATTGATCCGAACTCGAGTCATACTGAGCAAGCAATCTTTCAAGATTAAAACCATACCTGCCTAGGTTTTTTCCGATCTGTTCAATTTTTAAAAGAATCGGATTTATTTCAGAAAGAACATTTTCTGAATACACAAAATTATCTTTAGTTCGCACCAATTGCATATCCTCGCATCCTAATTTGATAAGAATTTGGCTCATTTCGAAATCATCCTGAATGTACTGTTCGGTTTTTCTTCTTTTAATTTTATAAAGTGGTGGTTTTGCAACATAGACATAACCATTTTCGATCAATCCTTTCATCTGTCTAAATATGAAAGTTAAAAGAAGGGTTCTAATGTGTGCACCGTCCACATCCGCATCAGTCATAATAATTATTTTATGATACCTCGCTTTGGTCGCATCGAATGAACCTTCTCCCTCATGATCTCCGATACCAGTACCAACAGCAGTAATTAAGCTTCTAATTTCTGCATTGTTTAGGACTTTATCAAGTCTAGCCTTTTCGACATTCAGAAGTTTTCCCCTTAGCGGCAGTATGGCTTGGGTTAATCGGTCTCTGCCTTGTTTTGCCGAACCTCCAGCGGAATCGCCTTCGACGATGTAAAGCTCACTTAAAGAAGGATCTTTCTCAGAGCAATCTGCAAGTTTTCCTGGCAAACCGCCACCTGAAAGGGCTCCTTTTCTGACAGTTTCTCTTGCTTTTCGTGCGGCCTCTCTGGCTCGAGCGGCATGGATTACTTTTTGTACGATCATTTTTGCATTATCTGGGGTAACTTCAAAATAATGCTTTAATTTTTCGCCTACTATTTTTTGTACAATTCCATCAACTTCCCTATTTGAAAGCTTCGTTTTGGTTTGACCCTCAAATCTTGGCTCTGGGACTTTGACTGAAACGACTGCGGTAAGTCCTTCACGTACATCATCCCCAGTAAGAGAAAGTTCTTTCTCTTTGAGCAATTCGTTTTGCCTCGCATAGGAATTGATTACACGGGTAAGTGCTGTACGGAACCCCGAAAGATGGGTACCTCCTTCAATATTATGAATGGAGTTTGCGTAGGCATATAGTTGGTCATTGAAAGAATCATTATAAATCATGGCTATCTCAACCATTATCAATCCGTCGCCAGATTCGGGCGGAGCTTCCCCAGAAAACGCAATGGGTTCGTCAATGAGACACACTTTGTTTTTATTCAAGTATTCCACATACTCTGAAATCCCATTTTCAAATAAGAAGCTTTCTTTTTTTGAGTCTTTCTCTTCTAGTAGATGGATTTTTACTCCTGGATTGAGAAATGCTAATTCACGAAGTCTCTTGGCCAACAACTCGAATTTAAATTCTCTCGTTTCCTCAAATATTTGATCATCTGGCATGAATGTTATTTTGGTTCCAGTAGAAACAGCATCTCCAATAACTTTTAATTCTTGAGTGGTTTTTCCCCTAGCAAATGTCATTTGGTGGACTTTTCCCTCTCTTCTTACTTCAGCAACAAACCATTCTGAAACTGCGTTAACGCATTTCGCCCCAACTCCATGAAGACCACCAGATACCTGATAGGCTCCTTTCCCAAATTTCCCCCCTGCATGTAAGTTGGTAAGTACAAGTTCCAATGCAGGCATGTTGTGTTTTGGATGAATGTCCACAGGTATACCACGCCCATTGTCTTGTATCGTGCATGATCCATCCGTGTGTAAGATTACCGAAATTTCAGAACAATACCCTGCCAAAGCTTCATCAATTGAATTGTCCACGATTTCAAATACACAATGGTGCAATCCTCTTTCATTCGTGTCCCCGATATACATATCAGGTCTTTTGCGTACACCCTCAAGTCCCTCGAGCTTTTGTATTTGGGAGGAGTCGTAATTTTCTTTTTCAGGATTTGTAGAATCAGTCATAGTAAAGTTTCAATAATACAGATTTATTATTAGCAGTGCTTATAAGTAGTTTTCTTTTTAATCCAAAAATTAAGGGTTAACACTGATAATCTAACCATATCCTATTTTGCTTTTATGGAAAGTAGTCGTCAAGAGACTAATAAGAAAAAATGGTGATAGATTTCTCCAAATTAAATGTTGCTTTTGCTATTTTAGTAATTTTTCAAATCACTGCAATACAACAACTAGCGTGAATTTGATGCTCAATGGCTGAAGCCGTTTGCTAGATTTTTTGATATGTCTTCCATCAGGTGCTTTAAAATCTTTCAATTTAAAGAAAATAATTTCGGGTATTTAATTTAAGTTTCGAACAAAAAATGTCCCAATTTGAATTGGCTTTAGGATTTACATATGGCTCTATTAATTAGTAAAATTTATGGAAAATTTACTTTGGAAAAAAATCCCACAGCCATCCAACTATTGAAATTGTACCGAATAAATAAATTAGCATGGGCCAGATTCCAAATTTTGCAAAATCCTTAAATCTGTACCCACCTACGGTGTAAACGAAGGTATTGGTTTGATAGCCGATGGGCGTCATAAAACTTGCGGAAGCCGCAATACAGCAAGTCAGGACAAAAGCTCTAGCCTCGTTGGTAGTAAGACCAAATTGAAAAGCCACCATAAGGGCAACAGGAGTCATAATTGCAATGGTGGCATTATTGGAGAGAAGCTCCGTCATCATAGCTGTGAAGATATAAAGGATAAAGAGTGCACCAATAACCTGCCATTGCGAGCTCAAGCCAAATGTGGTAGTTGTTTTTATCAACTCAGCCATAATAGCAGATGCCCCACTTTTTTGCATGACCAACCCTAGGGCTAACATTGAGTAAATTAAAAGGAGTAAATTCCATTCGACCGAACGAATAGCTTCTTTAAAACTTATGGATTTTCCCAATATTAATAACCCTGCTGCAAATAATGCTGCGGCATGTAAGGGCAAAAGCCCCATTGTAGCAACGGTGACTATTACTCCCAGAGCTCCAACTGCGAGGACTGCTCTCATTGGCTTTTTGTTTACCGGTAGTGGAGCATTATCCAAAAGAACCGCTTCCCGTGAATCTCTTAAACTCTCGACACTACTCTCCGTTCCCAAGAGAAGAAGGGTGTCTCCTGTTTGTAATTTTAAGCTATTAAGCCTCAACTGGAGGTTCTTTCCCCTTCTATGTAGGGCAACTACAGTTAAATTAAAACGCCCACGAAAGTCTGCATCGACTAGAGTCTTTGACAACAGTCCAGAGGAAGGTCTCACCATCGCCTCGACCATTATTGCCTCGGAAGTATTGATTTGCTCGATACCCAAGTCGATTTGATCAAAAAACTTAAATCCTCGTACTTCACGAGCAGCATCAATAAGTCCCTGTGGTTTACAGGATAAGATCAAACGGTCTCCTTCCTTTAGCTCCTCATCACTTAATGAAGTTGAAAGGGTTTTGCCGTTTCGAACAATATCCAATAATCTCACCCCTTGTACTTTGGATATAGATGTGTTTTTCACCTTTTCTCCAACAATGGCTGAATCTTGCAATACAATGGCTTCAGAAATGAATTCCTTCCGGTCAATATCTGCAATAATTTTACTAAGTGCCTCCCTTTCTGGCAGAAGTCTTTTCCCAAAAATAATAACAAAAATAATTCCCAATACCATCAGCGGGAAACCGATTTTAGTTAACTCAAACATTTTCATGGGCTCCATGTTGGGATAATATTGTGACGATGACATGAGCCCGCTTGCCAAAATGTTTGTACTGGTTCCAATAAGCGTACAGCAACCGCCAAAAATCGATGCATATGAAATTGGAATCAACAACTTGGATGAGGCGACTCCCAAGGATCGGGAAAGCGCAATAGCCACGGGTAAAAGAATTACCACAACTGGAGTATTATTAATGAAAGCGGAAAAGCAGGCGACTGCTGTAAGGAGTAGAAGCAAAAAGGGATGAAAACCCAAACGGGTTAACTCTTGTAAATAACTGGTAAATCTTTCGATTATTCCTTGTTTACTTAGAGCAGCACTGACCATAAACATTCCCACAATCGCCAACGGTGCCTCGCTAGTAAAAATAAAGGCCAGTTCATTAATAGTTGGCCAATTCTCCATCCTAAAAATACAAAAGAATAAAAGGGCCAGGAGAAGGGATATTGAAGTGATTTCAATTTTTACCTTTTCTAGGGCAAAGCTAGTAATAGCTCCAACAAGTAAAATAAAAGCAAGAATGAGCTCGACTTGAAAAAAATCCTCCACAGTTACAGTAATCAATTTATTAAGTTTGCGAAATCGGTGGTTTCAGAAATCATCTATGTTTGATTTCGTGATGTCGAACATAACCTGATTTTACAATGACTTATCAGCTTCCTAATCGTCCACGCAGGCTTCGATCCTCTAATGCAATTCGGGCACTCGTTGAAGAAACCCGATTAACGATAGATGATTTTGTGTTGCCTGTTTTTGTAACTGAAGAAACAAAACCCTCTGAAATTAGTTCCATGCCAGGTGTTTTTTGTTGGCCAGTTTCCGGTCTTGGTGATCAATTAAGAAATTGGCGGGAAATGGGTATTCGTGCATTTGCATTGTTTCCTAAAATCGATCCACAAAAAAAAGACGATCAAGGCAGTGAAATTTTGAACCGTAATGCCTTGGTGTACCGTGCTTCGAAATCGATCAAGGACTTAAACTTAGACATTCTTCTAATCGCCGACTTGGCACTGGACCCTTACACAAATCACGGACATGACGGTGTGCTGAACGCAGATGGTACTGTCGATAATGACAGAACCGTTGAAATACTTGCTGATACTGCAGTTGTTTGTGCAAATGCCGGTTTTGACTGGGTTGCCCCATCTGACATGATGGACGGCAGGGTAGGGGCTATTCGAAAAGCTTTGGATGATAGTTCTTTTTGTGATACAGGCATTATTTCGTATTCGGCAAAGTTTGCATCTTCCTATTACGGTCCTTTTCGCTCTGCGATTAATTCTTCTCTTGACGGGAAGACTTTGGACAAAAAGACATATCAACTATGCCCCTCCAACTTCAGGGAGGCCAAAAGGGAGCTCGTGCTTGATTTTGAAGAAGGTGCGGATGTGCTTATGGTCAAACCTGCAGAGCCTTACTTGGATGTGATTAGGTATGCCAGTCAAAATATAGATCTTCCCATAGCTGCATACCAGGTTTCTGGAGAATATTCTCGAATAATGGCAGCAGACAAACTTGGATGGCTTAACTGGGAGAATTGTGCCCTTGAATCATTGGTGGGCATCAAGCGTGCCGGGGCGGATTTAATCTTTAGTTATTTTGCCGATCGTTTGGCTAAAAGACTTTAAATTACATTCTATTTTGCTTCATCAGGAGCTCCTCCCTCATAAGAAGTAACTTCTTCTTCTCGATCTTCTTCATCTTCCCACTTGAGGTCCTCGTCAGGCAGTAATTTTTCTTCTTTGTCAGATACTTCAACTAAGTGATTATCGAGGTCTGAGTAATCTTCTTCCCCTTCATCATCTCCATCTTTTTCATCATCTAAATCAGAATCGATTTGAAAGCCGTCTGGAACAAACTCAAGAATAGAGACTAACTCATCGCTGAAGTGGCTTCGCCTTCCTTCCAAAAAATCGTTATTCTGTTTTTCTGAAAGCACTTCCTCCATTTCTTCAATCGTGTAGGGCTCAGAAAATTCTATCAGGTCGTTGAGCATTGCGACCCTTATCTGGGTAACATGACTCAAAAAGTCAGCAAAAGGCCCCTTCTCTTCATCTAAAACATCAGGAAGAGCAAAAAGCATGTCTTCGGCTTTCAGTAAAGAATCCCTGACTCTTTCCAATTTAACTTTCTTTCCTGGCACTTCTTCGGCAATCTCAAATGTAAAAAATGCTTCATCTACTAACTGGGATTGTAATCCAAATTCAGTCATAGAATCCAAGAGTTCGTTAATATAGATGAACTGTTTAGGATCAATTATACCAAGATCTTCAATGTCCCAATTCTCTACATCGCTTATGGAATCAACCCACCATTTGCTTTCATTATCACAACGAACTACACACCAATCTAGGCTCGGACTTGTTTTTTTCATTGGATTGCCATAAGAGAAGTTCAAATTGTATGTCAATCAATACTGACAAAATTTTATTTTTCTTTTACTGAATTACTTTCTAAATCATCTATCCAAACGGCACTATTCGCACATTTTATTTTCATGCTTTATCACAATATAATTAAGCCAATTTTATTTTCATTAGACCCTGAGATGGCACATGAATTAGGTGCAAAAAGCCTTCATCTATTGGGAAAATGCAGACCTGGATGTGCTCTCTTAAGAAAACTTTTGCTCTGCCAAAAGAATCCAGTCGAAGTTTTAGGATTAAGGTTTCCTAATTGTGTCGGACAAGCTGCTGGCTTAGATAAAGACGGACTCTTCCCCTTAGCATCTGAAGCTATTGGGTTCGGGTTTGTAGAGGTTGGCACAGTAACACCCTTGTCACAACCCGGCAATGATAGGCCCCGCCTTTTTCGGATTCCACACAAATTAGCCTTGGTTAACCGGATGGGGTTTAACAATGATGGTGTGGAAGCGTTAAAAAACAGGTTATCTTCTTCATTTCCTAAAAATAAAAGGCTCATTCCCCTTGGCATTAATTTAGGGAAAGGGAAATCTACTCCTCTTGAAAAAGCCTTGGATGATTATTGTGCCGGATTTGACCAAACTGCCCACCTTGCAGATTATATCACAATCAATATTAGTTCCCCAAACACTCAAAATTTAAGAAATTTACAAAAAGATGAGTACCTAGACCCATTTCTTTCTGGCATTAAGGAACATCGTGCTCATTGGTCTAAACTTCATAATATCCCTTCACCGCCATGCTTGCTAAAGATTTCCCCTGATGAAAGTTTCAAGAGTTTAGAAGGAATCATATCTAAAGCAGTTGAGCACAATTTCGATGGTATCGTGGCTTGTAATACAACCATTAATCCGAGTCGAGAAGATTTCGGTTCGAAAACCTTACCGGAAGGAGGCATTAGCGGAAAGCCAATTGAACGGAGAGCCAACGAAATTATTAAGTTTGTTAGTAAGCTAACCGATTTCAAACTACCGATCATTGGCGTTGGAGGCATTCACGACTACGAAAGTGCACAACGAAAATTGGATGCTGGGGCAAATCTCCTGCAAATTTATACTTCTTTTGTTTACAATGGCCCCCTATGGCCTTCCCAGCTAGCCAAAAGAATCCCGCTTGCCAAGTCTTGGTAGTTTTGAGGAATATAGTAAGGTACTATTTATTTTTATGAGAAATTTCCTTCTAATTTCATTTGCCGCTCTTGTCGCCACCGGATGCATGTCTTTTTTTATTCTTTTTGAAGGAAATCCTAAGCTGGTACAGAAATGGTGGGCAGAATTTGCCAGAGAAAGCGAAACCCTTCCCTTTGCCCCTTACAAATCGAGGGTTGTGTCTACATCAGAAATTCGAACAGAGTCAGCAAATGAATTGATTATTCTTGATCATAATCTTTTTTGGCGTGGTTCTGGTGCAATCATAATCCCCCAACTAAATAACGATAAAACGGTCAAAAAATTTGTAGTTAAACACGGTGGGCGAGGTTTTTCCGGGCTGGTGAAGGCTTATGTTAGTGGAGCTGGCGGTGAGAACTTTGAGATAAGCCCCTTGTTAGTACAAGATGGTTCAATAATTTCGGTTCCTATCAAAAAAACAGCAAAATGGCATGATGAACCACTGGTATATGTCTTTGGTGAAAAAGTTCCTTTTAGTGGTATAGTTGAAAGTCAATTCCCGAGTGGTCAACTCATTGAACAAACGCCGTATCTTTCAGGCAAAATTCACGGAACGAAGAAGGGCTGGAATGAACAAGGAATCCCCTTATATTCAAAAGATTATGTATCGGGAAAAAAACAAGGCACCCATATCTTCTGGTTTGAGCAGACTAATGATCCAGATGACTACAAACCAATTAAATCACCAACAGGGGAAATATTTCCTACATTATGGATCAAATTAAGAGAAGACGCGAAAGAGAAATTTGGTGGTGAATTTGGTTCGCACTTAGCAAATGAATGGGTGACATTCAATTACCGGAGGAAAGGTGGAGATTTTCCTGTAAGACTCTTAGAACATTGGAAAAATAATGTTCGGCACGGTCTATTTGAGGGCTTTGATGAATTTGGTAATAAAACATTCAAAGACGATTACAAAATGGGTCTTCGTGTAAAACACAAGACTTTTGATAAAACAAAGGGATAAATGGTGCTCAAGGGGGGACTCGAACCCCCACGCCTTTCGGCACTAGATCCTTAGTCTAGCGCGTCTACCAATTCCGCCACCTGAGCAAACAATAAAATCATAGAATTTGAAAAAGTTTTTGCAAGTAAGTTGTTATGTTGGTGAGAATATTTGAAAATCTAACTTTCTTTGATCATAATGTACCAATGAAAAATTAAGCTGAAAATGCTTAACATTGTTTATTATTATTTTAGGAACAGCCCATTCAAAAACTAAAAGATAATGGGAGCCAAGAAGTGGAAAAACCTCGGTTTCGAAGAATTCGGTATCTGGTTGGAACCTGTAAAAATCACAATGAATAACATTTCTTGAACCCCGGTATTGATTTAAAATCCCGTAACTAGAACTAGAAACATCGAAACAATTGAAGAAGCGAAGTAGTGTAGAAGTAAATGTAGTTTTTCCAATTCCCATCGAGCCATTTAAAAATAGGACGCTATTATTTTCGCCAATTTCAGTATATATTGTATGTGCAATATTTTTATAATTTTCAGGTGCATCAACAATTGTAGTAATCATAAAATAAAAATGAGCATAATACCATTAAAAACGCTATGAAGAAGGAAGCAATAAATCAAATTCTGAGTAATTATAAAAATAATTCCCAAAATCAAGGAAAATACAAAAAGAGTTGGAGATGCGAGAATGTTAAAGTGAATTAATGAAAAATAGACTGAAGAAATAATTATTCCCCAGAAAGGACCTGTAAAAGGCGTTAATTGCTTAAGTAAAATTCCCCTGAAAAATAGTTCTTCAATTAGAGGGCTTATAATTATTAATGATAGTATAATTACGAAATTGATGTTTTTTCGAACTGACTGTACAATATCTTGTTGATTAAAATTTTCCAAGAGCACAGAACTTAAATAATTAATTAATACAATTATTGGGACAGAAAGAAATAAAATAGACAAAAATAAAAATAGAGATGTTTTAAAGGGAATATCTTTTGGTTTTTTTTTGAAACTAAATAAAAGATAAAAGATAAGAATGAGTGGAGATAAGCCCGGAATTATTAAGAAAGTTCCAAGCATTAATAAAAAAGGAATATTTTTTTCAATATTTTTTAAAAAAGTCCCATGGTACATAAACATATCCACTATTAACAAATAAATAATTTATTAAATTTCTATGTTGCTGCTTTGTGCTTATAGGCAATTTTCCCTTCACTTAGAGTCATCCATATTTTGTTAGTAAATTTATAATTTGATAAGGGTGAGTTATGCGAAAGGCTTTCACCATTCGTGGCATCATATACCCAAGAGTCACCTGGTTTAATAACTACAAAATTTGCTTCACTATTCTCTTTTAAAGAGGGTGACGAGATACCTAAAACCTGATGAGGGTTGTAACACATTTTCTCAACAACTAATTTATATGGATCTTGATCTGTTAAAGCCTCCATTAGGGATAATACCGCTGTTTCAAGGCCAATCGCACCTGATGGTGCAATATCATATTCAACTTCTTTTAAATGGTCCGCAAAAGGGGAATGACTAGAATTACAGGCGTCGATTACTCCATTTTGTATACCTTCCAATAATGCAATTCTGTCCTTTTCTTCACGAAGTGGAGGGTTTATTTTTGCTGATGTATTGTAATTTAAAATCTCTTTTTCGGTTAAAATCAAGTGGTGGGCCGAGACATCAGCAGATATTTCTATACCCGACTCTTTTGCTTTACTTACAAGATCCACAGAGCCCGCAGAAGATAATGAACTTAAATGAATTGGATTTTTCAGGTGCTTTGAGATTAAAATTGCTCTTTGAACTGCTATTTCTTCCGCTAATCTTGGATTACCAACCAATCCCATTTTCAAACTTAAAGCACTCTCATGTGCCTGACTATTTTTTGATAAATATACATCTTGAGGAAAGTCAAAGACAGCCAAACCAAACATCTGTGCATACTTTATTGCATTGGTTAAAATTTCATTATTAATTGTGGTTACGGGGCAATCGGTAACGGCTACTACACCAGCATCCTTTAAAGATCCCAATGGTGCAATACTTTCTCCTTTAGAGCCAACTGTTAAACAACCACTCAAATAAACCTTTATTTTGGAAGTCTGTTTAACTCGATCTTGTATAAATCGTATAGTAGCAGGATTGTCGCAATGCGGATTTGTATCTGGCATTAAAAGTATAGAAGAAAAACCCCCTTTAGCTGCAGCCTTTGTAAGGGTTTCTATGTTTTCACTTTTACTGGCTCCGGGTATTCTGTTATGAGTCCGTAAATCTAATAATCCAGGTAAAACTACTTGGTCTTCAATATTGTAAACTTCATAGGTGTGTGTTTTTTCAGGTGGCGAGTGATATATTTTTCCTTGCCTGATAAAAAGATCGGCTTTTTTATTTAATCCTGACCTTGGGTCGACTAGTTTGCCGCCTAATAAATCAAAATTCACCGCACGATTATTTTTCATTTCATGTTAATTTTTATGTGGTTATACACAAGTGTAGAATCGCCATTCTCACCGCAATTCCATTTGCAACCTGTTCAAGAATAACCGCTCGATTTGAATCGGCAACAACCGATTCAATTTCGACTCCTCTATTAAGAGGTCCTGGGTGAAGAATAAGGGCATTCTCTTTCATCTCTGAGAGCATTTTTCTATCAAGCCCAAAAATATTAGCATATTCTGTCAAAGAAGGAAAATGGGATGCTTTCTGTCTTTCATGTTGAATTCTTAAAAGCATTACCGCATCGGCACCTTTCAATGCAATTTTGGGGTCATGAGTGACACGAGCTCCGAGGCTCTGAAATTCTAGAGGGACAAGTGTTGATGGCCCAGCGAGTGTAACAATTGCCCCTAGCTTCAATAAGCCCCAAAGATTAGATCTGGCTACTCGACTAAATAGAATATCCCCCAGAATAGTTATTTTCTTACCCTTCAAATTACCCAGTCTTTCCCTTAATGTGTATATGTCCAACAGTGCTTGACTTGGGTGTTCGTGTGAACCATCACCAGCATTTATAATAGGGACATCAACAACTTTTGAAAGAAATAGTGGAGAACCAGGTGAAGAATGTCTTAGTACGATCGCATCCGCACCAAGTGCGCGTACATTCATCGCGGTATCTTTAAGGGTTTCTCCTTTCGTTAAACTACTTGCCTCGCCCGATATAGAAATTGTATCGGCACCCAAGGATTTAGCCGCAATCTCAAATGCCACCCTTGTTCGAGTACTTGGCTCCATGAACAAATTTATTATTCTTTTGCCTTTAAGTGAGTAGGTTTGGGAATCTTTTGCTTCTTTCAGTTTCTTGGCTTTATCCAAGATTATTAAAATTTCTTCAGAAGATAAATCTTCGATAGAAAGAAGGGATTTACGAGTCCATATCATTGGTTCCAAAGAGTTTCCTGTCTCCATTCTTGAAAATCTTCTGTTGTTGAACTTTTGGGCATATGTTTGGGGGCAGATTTAATACTTCTCTGAATGCTCAATTCCTTTTTATTTAACATAGACATCAAAATTTCACGAACTTTTTGCTTCATCCAGATAGAGGTGGGTGACTTAGAAGAGTAATCAGCGGGACCATTGTTGTGCACCCGACCACTTTCTACTAAATCACATGTTTGAGCAAACTCATCCTCGTCATTTGGGTCGTATACTGCGTAGGTCTTGCCTCCCATTTGCTTCACAACTGCAAAAACAGGAACATCACTTGGTCCATCTGCAACATAAATCAATTGATCAAAGGGAACTCTTCTTAGTTCGTGCGGTATGGATGTATTAACCTCTATTGATGAATTTTTATTACATCCCTTATTAATTTCGAATATAAATCTAGTCTTTATCGTATTGTCCACAGCCAATCCAATTTGAGAAATCTCTGGATCGATGGGTAATGAAAGGTCCGTTTGGCTTAAAAATTTAGGAGGCAATGCTGATTCGATAAATTCAGAAGCAAAAATACCATTAATATAGGAAGATATTTTACTACCCGCAATCATTTGAGCAAGGCCGGTACTTATGATGTAGTGTTCTAACTTGATGTCGTGGTCGCAAAAGCTGGGTTCTTGGGGAATAGCCGAAAGTTCTTCGAGAAAATTTGGTAATCCAGGGTAAAATTCCAGTTCTTTGCCTAAGTCAAAAAGTTTCTGATTAGTAAGACCACGCATAGGTCCATTTTTAACATAACTAAGTATATGGTTCAGGTAAATCGTCTCCGCTGATACAGACAATCCCCTCAACCTATAGATTTCGGGAAGTTTATTTACCTCTGACCAAAAATTTGCTTCATCTACACCAAAGTACTTAAACAAAGGAGTTTGCATGTAGCCTGGTATCAATGTTTTGTCGAAGTCCCAAACACAAGCAACTACATTGTGAGCCTGTATCTGATTAGTCTGTGATGATCTACTCAATTTAATCGTTTTCCTCCGCTAGGTAATTTATATTAAACTTTTTATGGAAGAGCTACCAAATATCGAATCTTTTAGAAAAAGGCACCAAGAGATTGAAAGTCAACTCGCCGAACCTGATGTTTTCAAGGATGCAATGCGGGCAAGCTCTTTAAATAGGGAGCACACTCACATAAGAAAAATTCTGGAAATCTTCGATGAAGCCAATCAGTGTTATGCTGAAATATTGTCCACTCGTGATCTTTTAAATGATCCTGAATTGGGCTTGGCTGCCCAAGAAGAAGTAGATCTTTTGGAACGTAAGGGGAGGGAACTGCATAGCTCATTATTATTGGCCATGCTTCCGGAAGAAGCTGATACTGGGAAAAATACTATTATTGAAATTCGTGCTGGGGCGGGTGGAGATGAGGCCTCTCTTTTTGCGGCAGATTTATTTAGGATGTACTGTAGATATGGAGAAAGTAAATCTTGGGGGTTTGAGTGCTTAAGCCAAAGCAGCTCTGAAACAGGTGGCTTTAAAGAAGTTGTATTTGTATTAAAAGGGGAAGATGCTTGGACTAAAATGAGGTTCGAAAGCGGTGTACACCGTGTTCAACGAATTCCCGTGACTGAAGCGGGTGGGCGAATCCATACATCCACAGCTACAGTGGCTGTTCTTCCCGAAGCCCAGGAAGTCGAGATTTCTATTGATCCCCAAGATCTTGAAATTAGCGTCTGTCGGGCATCAGGGCCTGGAGGCCAAGGAGTTAATACTACAGATTCTGCTGTGCAGATTGTTCACAAACCAAGTGGGATTTCCGTTTATTGTGCGGATGAAAGATCACAATTAAAGAATAAAAATAAAGCCATGACTGTATTAAGGTCGCGATTATTGAAAGCGAAGCAAGCTGAGGAAGATGCGAAATATGCAAAAGATAGAAAAAATCAGGTGGGGTCCGGTGACAGAAGCGAAAGGATAAGGACATATAATTTTCCACAGAGCCGGTTAACAGACCATCGTATCAATTACACTTCCCACGCCTTAAATGATTCCATGATGGGTGATTTAGACCATCTCATTGATGCTCTTATTTCACATGATCAAGCAATGAAGCTTGAGAATCTACTCAACAATGGAGCCTAAGTATTTACTTACCATTTTAGAGGTAATTACTAAATCTTCGGAGTATTTAGAACGAAAGGGTGTCCAAAACCATAAAATTGATGCAGAGTGGTTAGTTGCTTATTCACTAAAGTGTAAAAGAATGGAACTTTACCTCCGCTATAATGAGGTATTGGAGCCTAATATTTTGGAACAGATAAAAGCCTTAGTGATGCAAAGGGGTAGGCGAATTCCCCTTCAGCATATTTTAGGAGAGGTTCAATTTGCGGGATTGTGTTTAAAGTCTGATAGTCGTGCCTTAGTGCCGAGGTGTGAAACGGAGTATTTGGTCGACTTTCTTCATACTAAACTCACGGCTGAGTTTAATGGAAGAATAGCAGATTTGGGTTGTGGAAGTGGGGCAATATTATTGAGCCTTTGTAAGCTAATGCCTGATGCGTCAGGTTGTGGTTATGATAATTCCGAAAATGCGCTGTCTTTGGCGAATGAAAATTTGGTCTTAAATAATTTGTGTGATCGAATAAATTTCAAAGCCTTTGATTGGAATAGTGACATGAAATTGGGTGAAAATTTTGACCTGATTGTATCTAATCCTCCTTATTTGACTGTTCAAGAATGGACAATTGCTGAGCCGGAGGTAAAAATACATGACCCTCGCAAGGCTCTTGTAGCTGAAAAAAATGGCTTTTCCGATATTGAAAGAATTATTGCTGTAGCAAAATACTCATTAAATTCAAAGGGGTTCTTGGCACTAGAGTTCGGTTGCACACAGGCGGATGATGTGAAGAATGCATTATCTAAGGATTTTAACGTTGAGATCATAAAGGATCAATTTTTGGTAAGACGCTTTGCATTTGCAGTTAAAAAATAAGTTCTATATTTTTTTGTTTCCTGTTTTTTTTGCATGGATGTTTTGAGAGACTGTGCTTTCATTAACCCAGTCGCTTAAAATTCTCAGGCTTTCGTGAAGCCTAATGTCCAGATTTTCTGGTAACGAAAAATCTTCATTGCTGTAATTGGATTCCTCATCGGTAAGGCCTCTTATGGCTCTAGATTTCTCTTTCTGTTCTTTTACCACTTGAAGTACGAGCTCTCTTGTCGGAAAGGAATGGGCATCTAAAGCATCAAATTTGTCTGCAAGAGATTGAGTTCTATTTGAATCTTGTTCTTTCTGACTGAGCCGGTCTTCAATATTCAACGATACCTCTTTTTGGTCTCTCCTTGTCTTAAACCAAGCAATGTTTTGTTCGAGGTAATCAAATTCTTTGGTATTTTCCTGTCTGTTTTTGCTGAGCCCTCGAAGGAGATTTATTGTTGCATCTGTGTACTTAAATTCTCCCTCGGGTCTTCGAAAGTTGACCTCAGGTATTTTATCCCATGGAAGAGCTTTTTCCAGATCTGACTCACCAATTGGAAGGTACTGGTTGATCGAATGCATAATAATGTCACTTTTGACACCTGTTAATTGGGTGCTTTCTCCAGATGGCAGGTAGTATTTCTGAATTGTAATTTTTGCGGCACTTCTTTTTTTTCCCGAATTAGAGAATGAATATGGTAAATTCATAGGAATGAGTGATTGCACTGTTCCTTTTCCATGCGTTGAATTGTCTCCCACAATGATTGCCCGACGATGGTTTTTTAATGCACCGGCGACAATTTCAGATGCTGATGCACTATACCTTGAAACTAAGACGATCAGGGGACCATCCCACGATAATTTTGGATTGAAGTCAAATTTCTTGCGAACCTTGCCGTCTGAACTTTTAACCTGAACCACCGGCCCACGAGAAATAAAAAGTCCCGCAAGGTTTACCGCTTCACTAAGGTATCCCCCACCGTTTCGGCGAAGGTCCAATATTAGGCCTTGTATTGACTCTTTTTTCAGCTCATTGATGAGCTCTTCTACATCATCTGTGGCTTTGTGACCATCACCTCCTGAACCATAAAAGGATGGAAGCTCGATTACGCCAAAAAGATTATTTTCTCCGTTAAATGAAACCTTGTGTAAAGAAGCACTTGCTAGATTTGCAGTAAGTTTAATTCTATCCCTGACAATTTTAACTAGTTTAGTGGAGGAGGGGTTGGCAAAAGGGCGAATTTTAAGAGTAACAACAGTGTCCTTTGGCCCCTTTATTTGCTCCACTACCTTAGAGAGTTTCATATCTACTACATCCACAAATGGCCCATCAGCCTGAGCAACCTGTAGAATAATATCCTCAGGCTCTAATTCACGGGATGCTTCTGCAGGGCCGCCAGGTAATAGCTCTTTTATGGTGCAATATCCATCCGCGTCGGTTAAAACTGCCCCTATCCCAACAAATTCATTATGCATTGCCTGGTCGAACTTCTCTTTTTCTTTTATATTCAGAAACGATGTATGTGGGTCAAACATTTGTGCAAGGGTAGTGAGGTAAAGTTCTTGAACATCTGTGGCCTCGAAATCTAAAATGTTGTTTCTCCAACGCTCGTACTTTGAACTTATCTTAGAGAGAGTTTCATTTTCTTTTTGGTCTAAAAACTTTATTGTCTCTTGCGATGTTTCGTTTTCATCAATTTGAGAAAATACTTCAGTAATGTATTCATGGGTGACAAGTAAATCCCAGACATCGTCTAGTTCATTGGCTGTACTTGCCCACCGTACTTCCGACCTGTCCACATTAAAAGACCGATTGGTGTCGAGACGTGGAGCCTTTTTGAGCAAACTAAAAGTACCCTCAAGTCTCGATAGAGCGATGCGCCTGTAATCATCATATATTTCAAAGGCTGGAAACAGGTTACCTTGTTTGAGGTATGTCGTAAGGGTGGGTTCGTATCTTTGTAATATCTTGGAAATATCAGGGCTTGTAAAAAATAGTTTTTGTTTGTCTAGGTTATTTACATAGTTTTCGAGAAATTCACGACTGTCTAACTCTTCAAGGGTAATTTTATTGAAATGTGCCTTTTCCAATGCACCTAGTAACCATTTTGTTTCCTCAGTCATTAACGCAGTAGGAACCAGTGGCTCATACACTATTTCATCATTCGAGGAAGCTTTTAATTGTTTTGACTGATCGGTATTATCAAGCTCAGGTTTATCATCCTTGTTTTGTGAATATAACAGTGAACCTTTTAATAAACCCAAGGTAATATATAGGGCAGTAATAAATTTCATGTAGTAATGAGAATGGAACCTCTACTTTTCTAACAGTTTTTTGGCTTTTTCCAAAGTTTCTTTTTCATCAGCAGTTAATGAGCCAAACCCTTTGGAGTTAATTTTGTCGAGAATTCTATCGGTCTCCTCTCTAATCGACTCATTTTTACTAAAGTTTACTTTGTAGTTGGTTTTTGTAAATTTCTGGTTTGCTGAAATTACTGAATCTGAAAATTTTATCCGCACTGGCATTTTGATTAAACCAGTTTCTGACAGATAAAAAATTAGTCCACAAGCCATGCCACCAAGATGGGCAGAATGAGCAATTCCCCCAATGCCCTGGACTTCGGTCCCTAAAAACCCATAAATTTCTAGGCCTAGTGTACCCCATAATACCCATTTGGGTTTAACCGTGATGGGTAAAATAAAAAAAAGTAATAACGAGATAGGCTGATTTGGACGGAACAAGCAAAAGATACAAAGTGACCCAAGCACCACTGATGAAGATCCTATAATCATCTCCTTGTGTGAATAGTTGAAAGGCAACCAAAACAAGAGCCCGAATAAAAGAGAGGCTAAACAAAAGAATCGAAATTTGGCTGTTCCCAACAAACTCTCAACAGGCCTTCCAATAAAATGAATTCCAATTAAATTCACAATCAAGTGCAGTGGACCGTCGTGAAATAAAGCGTAAGTGATTGGCGTCCATATATAACCGTTTTCCCAGCTCACTATTCCAAACGCGACTTTTTGATTAACTCCTTGCGGTGTTAAGATTAGACTAAGAATTGCCTGTGCTAAAAAGCAGCTGATCAATAAAAGAATGATTTGATCGCAAAAAGACCTTTTAAAAATATCTCTTGGCGACCTCATGTAAGCTCTGTCATAAAGCATAATATAACAAGATATATTCTTAATCAGATAAAAACAACCGTAGTTTAGGTTCTTTCTCGTTCTTATCTATTACTGTCTTATGTGGACGGTTTGCTTTTGTTTAGCCTGGTGATTTTGTGCTGATTTTAAGTTAGTTGCCCTTCAATTGATTATCTAATAAATCTGAATTTAATTATGTTCACTAAAGATACGCTAAATTTGTGGTATTCTGGTCAAGGTATTTGGAAAGAGACTCCAAAAAACAATTGGGATGACTGGAGGTGGCAATTGAAAAATCGGTTAACTCAAAAAGTTAAAATAGCTAAATTACTAAAATTGTCAGAATACGAGTCTGCTGGTCTAGACATTGCCAATGATAAACTTTTGGTATCCATTACTCCTCACTTTTTTAACTTAATTGATCCAGATGATCCCAACTGTCCTATTCGTAAACAGGTTATTCCGACTAAAGATGAAGGTGTGTGTTTAAGTTACGAGAATGAAGATCCTGTTGGGGAAGAACAATCGATGGCGATTCCTGGTTTAGTGCACCGCTATCCTGATCGTGTATTATTCTTGGTTACTGATCGTTGCGGGTCGTACTGCCGATATTGTACTCGCAGTAGACTCGTTTCTAATGCACAGGGCTATGGATTTCGTCCAAACTTCGAACAATGTCTAAATTACATTAGAGAACACAAAGAAATACGAGATGTTTTAATAAGTGGTGGAGACCCTTTACTTTTGTCTGATGATAAGCTCTCTGCCTTATTTGGTGAACTCGCTAAGATCCCTCATGTTGAATTTGTTAGAATAGGTTCACGATTGCCCGTGTTTCTTCCTCAACGTATTACCTCTGGTTTATTAAGTGCCCTTAAGGCACACCCTAATTTATGGATGAGCATCCATGTAAACCATCCCAAGGAGTGTACTGTAGAATTAAAAAATGCTTGTCACAAACTTGCGAATGCTGGGATACCCCTTGGCAACCAATCTGTTTTACTTAAGGGTGTTAATGATGATTTGTTAGTAATGAAAAGCCTTATTCATCGATTATTAATGATGAAAGTCAGACCATATTATCTATATCAATGTGATCTCGTTCCAGGTAGTTCACATTTACGAACTCCAGTATCAAAGGGGATTGAAATTATAAAGGGCTTAAGAGGAGCGACTACGGGTTATGCGATTCCCCAATTCGTTATTGATGCTCCAGGTGGAGGAGGAAAGGTTCCACTAAACCCTGATTATATCGAGCAAGTTGATGGAGATGTCTGGGTACTTAAAAATTTTGAAGGAAATATTTTCAAGTATCGCTCTGTTTAGGCTTTCTAGTCGGTCCTGATGGGCATGACCACGCAGAGAAAATCATTTTTGTTTTTCTTCTCGGCATTGACCTTAAACACGCCAGGGCTCATATCGTCTCGAAATTCAAATATTACATTATCTTGATTAATTGACTTTAGGGGATCTAGGAGAAATTTTGGGTTAAAAGAAACTACTGAATCAGGTCCTTCATACTCTATATTCATCGACTCACTGGCGTCCCCTAAAGTACTTTGACCATAAATTTCCATCTCATTTGTTTTAATTCTTAGAGTCACTTTTTCATCAGAAACCAAAGCTGCCCGGTTAACACATTCCAGCATGAGCTCTCTTTCCACAACTGCCCGGTTAAAGTCATCCTTCGGTATGACTTGTTTAAAGTTTGGGTATTTACCTTCCACTACTTTTGAGACCAAATAAATAGATTCTACAAACCCTACGGTTGTATCCTTTTTATCCTCCACATTGAGTTTTATAGAAACCTGTCTGTCGGTAAAATTCAGTTCTATTGTCTGAGCAACGCCAGGTAGCCTTTCCAATTCAGAAACTGTCAAAGAAGGTAAGATAAATTCTCCATTATTTTCCGGACTCGATTTCTCCTCCTTGCTGGTTACTGCCAATCTCCTACCATCAGTTGCAACTAGTGATATTCCGTCTGTATCTTTTTGAAAAAATACACCCTTCAACATATAGCGTTCCTCATTTACCGATTGGGCATAGGATACGCTTTTCAACATCGATGTGAGCTCTTCTCTTTCCAAAACGAAAGATTTGGAATTTTCCAATTCTGGAAGCGGTGGAAATTCTTTACTATCCATTCCCACAAGATTAAAGATGGAACCCCTTGTTGAAACTGTCGCCTTGGGAGAGCCTGTTGATGATACTTTGACCTCCATATCCGCAAGTTCTCGAACTATCCTCAGTAATTCTTTGACAGGAAGAGTAACTGACCCAACTTCCTCGACATCTGCGGAAACGGAACATTTTATGCCAAGGTCTAAATTGGTGGTTGATAATGATACATTGCCTTCTTTTGCCTCAATTAGAACATTTTGTAAAATCGGCATTGTTTTTCTTGATCCTACAACACTTGAAACAAGTTGCAGACCTGAACTGAAATAGTCTCTGTTAATTTTGAAATTCATTAGGTTTTGTTTTGAAGTGGGATTAAACTTTAAACAATACTTAATTATCAAGAATATATTTAAAAGATAAAAACATAACTATATTATAGATTACGAAGAACTTAAATTGATTTTTAAATCTATATATATCAATAGTTTGGGAAAAAAATTTTTGTTAATAAGATGAACAGAAATTGGAAAAGAATGATAATCCGTGGATAAAAAAAGAGTAATCCACAAAAAAGTAACAATAAAATTATTACTTTTTACGAAGTGATTCCAAGAAATCCCAAAAGCTTTGATGATTTTCTATAACGGATTCTTCAGAAGAAGGCATATTGCACCGAATCATAAAATCTTGAAAAGAGTTTTTTTCTAGAATGAACTGGCAATGCAGTGCTGGACCATGACGTTCAAAATATACCCGAAGATCATCAAGCCTTATTCTGTAATAAGTCATTCCTTTGCGGACAAACTTTCCGATACGAGAATTTTTTTCTGCAAGTATATCGCTGGAAAGAGAGCTTAATTTCTCAACAAGAGCCAATTGGGCAGCCTGCGAAAGACCAGAAATGGCTTCAAGGCTTTGGCTAGAAAAAGTAACCTGTCTCACATAACATTAATATTACAGCAAATAAGATAATGCAATAGTAAGGAGAATCGGAATGCATCTTATTTAATACTTCTCGAATGTAAATCAGTTGATATAAAAGAACCCTAAACAATGAACACAAACAAAGAAGCTGAAGACGCGAAAGCTGTTCTTGAAAAAGAAGCTTATGCTATAAAAGAGGTGGCAAACCGTTTAAGCCCAGAAGACTTTACTAAAGCTGTTGACATACTAGATAAGGAAGACGGAAAGATCATTGTTACAGGAATCGGAAAATCGGGACATGTAGGGAAAAAATTAGCAGCAATGTTATGCAGTACTGGATCACCAGCAGCATTTCTACACCCTGCGGAAGCTGTGCATGGAGATTTAGGAATTCATCAGCAAGGAGATCCGGTGATATTTCTTTCTAACAGCGGATCGACCCCGGAATTGCTGTATTTAGAGCCGGTGTTTAGATCAAGGGAGGCAAAAATTGTGGGAATTTTGGGGAAACAACCAAGTCCACTAAGCGAAAAAGTGGATGTATCTCTAGATACTTCAGTTGAAGAAGAAGCGGACCCTCTGGGAATCGTACCCACAGCTAGCATAGCCTCAGCGATGGCACTTGGCCATGCAATAGGATCCGCACTTATGAAAAGGAGACAATTCGATAGCACCCAATATGCCAAAACTCACCCAGCAGGACAATTGGGCAGAAACCTACTTCTCAAGGTAAAGGATGTTTTTCATGAATCTGAAAAAGTAGCCTGTTTAAATAAAAATTCTTCTATCAAAGAAACCGTTATTGCTATGTCGGAATACCCCCTTGGGGCGGCATGTATTTTGGAAGAAGGAAAATTAATAGGAATCGTAACGGACGGGGACTTACGTAGAGCCCTTTTAAAATTGGATGATATATCGGCAATAAAAACGGCTGATATTATGACTCGAAACCCACAAACAATTTTTCCCGAAAAGAGTCTCGGAGAAGCACTTAAAATGATGGAAAAAAGAAAGCCAACCCCTATATCCATTTTACCCGTAGAATGTAATCACAAGAAAACATTATTAGGACTTATTCGTCTTCATGATATTTTGGCATAATCATTAATTAAATGATCAGGAAAAAAATATTTTCTTCCGTACTAATCACACTCTCCTTGGTATGCATATCCTACCTTGCACTTCAGGTAAACCAAGCACTTCAAGAATATAAACACTGGAAGACTAGAGAATCCGTACTAGAAAAGGAACTGGAAGTATTAAGGGAAGAAGCAAGGATACACCAACAATTTTTGGACCGATTGAGAAGAAACCCAGACTTTCAAGATGAAGTAGCACGCAAGGAATTAGGATATGGGCAACCTGACGAATGGCTTTATCGCTTTCCCGAGACAAAATCAAACTAGCAAAACCAAATGAATAAGGTTTTCGAAAAAGAAAATGAAATAATAGAAGGTTTTCATTCAATAGGACAGGAACAAATTTTTAGGTTTTGGAAGGAACTCACTAGATGTGAAAGGGAGCACCTACTAGGTTCTATCTCTAAAATATCGCCAAGTGAATGCCAATTAGCCTGGAATGATATGCAAATAGACCAAATCCAAATATCTAACCCTCAAGAGCCAAAGGCAACAACAGCCACCAACCCCCTTTGCTCAAGCCTGCTAAAATTCCGTGAACAAGGAGAGGAATTACTAAGACTGGGAAAAGTGGCAGCATTTACAGTCGCAGGTGGTCAGGGAACGAGGCTCGGACATAGTGGCCCAAAAGGAACGTACCCATGCACGCCTATTTCTAATATTTCTTTGTTTGAGAAATTTGCACAAAATATAAGATTCTTTGCCAAGCGCTACGAGCAATTTCCTTGGTGGTTTATAATGACAAGCCAAGAAAACCATGACGAAACAATAGACTTTTTTAAAAAAAACAACTTTTATGGTTTGGAAAAGGAGCGAGTAAAATTTTTTCAACAGGGAGAAATGCCTGTATTTGATTTAAACGGGAAAATTATTCTCAAGAAAAAATACCAGGTATTGACGAGCCCGAATGGACACGGCGGATCTTTTGGTGCCATATCTGATTCCGGTGCTTTAAAAATTATGGAAAATGAGGGAATTGAAATTATTAGTTATTTTCAAGTAGATAACCCTCTAGTATATTGCCTAGACCCCGCATTTATTGGACTTCACCAAATGGAAAAATCAGAGATGTCGTCCAAAGCGGTCGAAAAAGTAAATGCCGATGAAAAGGTAGGTACATTTTTAAAATTAGACGATAAATTACATGTTGTAGAATATAGTGATATACCAAAAGATATGTCCATAAAACAAAAAGAAGACGGAAAGTTATGTTACCGCTTGGGAAGTATTGCCATACACCTAATCAACCGTACTTTTATAAAAAGTTTAACCGATGAAAAAGAATCAAAAAATAAACGACTAAAATACCATGGTGCTTTTAAGCCGGTTGATCATATAGATGAAAATGGAAACCATGTTATAGGTAAATCACCAAATGCACTAAAGGCAGAAACATTTGTATTTGATGCCCTGCCACTCGCACAAAATCCTCTAGTGCTTGAAGTCAACCGGGGAGAAGAATTTGCACCTATAAAAAATGCACAAGGAATCGATTCTATCGAATCTTCGCAAAAGTTGCAGGTTTTGAGGGCAAAAAAATGGCTAAAGAAAACGGGATATAGCGTAAAATCTGAAAAATCGGAAATCTTATCCTCTTTTGCACCAACATGGCCGCACTTTATGGAGCATATTTCTAATCCTTCTGAACTCACCCAATTTTTTTCTTCTCAGGACATTCAGTTTGACTGAAAGACCCTTTTGAAGAATTTCCAATAATTGACAAAATATACATGAATAAAGAAATTTTTGAAAACGCGGTAAAAGAGGGAAAACTCTTACCATCCGCCCAACAAAATATTAACGAATTACTAGAACTGAACCCTTGTCCTTTATGGGTGAAGGAAAGCCTTGCTGAATTATCAAACGAAAACCATTGGGAAGAACTCAATGACCGGTTTCACTCGAATCTAGCTTTCGGAACTGGGGGTATGCGAGGTCGGACTATTGGAAAAATGATTACTAATTCCGAAAAAGGGACAAGCAAAGATGGAGAAACCCCAAATTATGCAGCTGTGGGAAGCAATACTTTAAATGAACTTACTCTTTTACGGGCCACGAAAGCCCTTTATATCTACATTGAAAATTGGATGCAAGAAGAGGGGCTGCATGAGCAACCCCGGCTAGTCGTGGCATACGATGTTAGACATTTTTCTCAAAAATTCGGCAATTTAGTTTCTAAAACTTGGATAAAGTTGGGCGGGTTTGCCATGATGTTTGACGGCCCCCGTTCAACCCCTCAATTAAGCTTTTCAGTCAGGCACCGCTATGCTCATGCAGGTGTTGTTATTACCGCAAGCCACAACCCTTATCATGACAATGGTTTCAAGGCATATTTTGGTGATGGAGCTCAATTGGTGCCGCCTCATGATCATGGGGTTGTTTCCGAATATAATAGAATTCAACTAAACGAAATTTCACCAATGCTTGAAGAAAATGCGTTGGAGGATTGTGAGCCAAGCATGTTGCAAACTTTAGATGATATGGCCTACAAAGGTTCCTTAGAAGATGCTGTGCTCAACCCTGAATTACTTAAAAAGACATCTCCTAAAATTGTATTCACTCCTATCCATGGAACCGGAGCAATTTCTTCGGTTCCTGCTCTATGGGATCATGGTGTGCAGGTTGCTTTAGTGGATGAACAGGCAGTTGCTGACCCAAACTTTAGCACAGTAAGTTCTCCAAATCCCGAAAACTCGGAAGCCTTGGCATTAGGCATAAAGGTAGCTAAAAAGACAAAATCACCCTATGTTTTGGGTAGTGATCCAGATTGTGATAGGATAGGTGTGTCCGTCTCTCAAAATAAAGGAAACTACACTTGCTTAACCGGCAACCAAGTGGCAAGTATCCTAGCAGAATATCGCCTCAATGCCCTAAGAACACAGCAATTTATCCGTGAAGGAACCGAAGGAGGCTTTGCTCTGCTTAAGACTTTTGTAACCAGTCCCTTGCTAGATAAAATTGCTCAGGGTTTTGGGGTACGTTGCGTGAATACTCCAACCGGTTTTAAATGGATGGCCCAAAAAATCCGAAAATATGAAGAAATTGCTCGAGTTCGTATGCTGGAGGAAGAGGGGGTTGGTTTAGATTTTGATTCCACTGAGCTTTTCACTCGCATAGATATTTTATCGAGGTACTCCACCTGTACAGTGCTTGCGGCAGAGGAGAGTTACGGCTACCTGCCATTAGATCTTGTCAGAGATAAGGATGGAAATGCATCCTCCTTGGCTATTGCAGAAGCATTTGCCTACACGGAATCAATCAATTCAGATCCGATCAAATTTTTAGACACCATCTATCAAAAATATGGCTATCATCTGGAGAAAACAGAAAATATTTATTTCGAAGGAGCCGAGGGAAGCCAAACCATATCGCGCTTGGTGGAAAGCTATCGAAAAACCCCGTTGAAGAGCATACTTGAGCATAGTGTTACCAAGGTTAGGGATTTTTCTGAAGATGGTTACATCGATGAAGACAATGTGGACCTGCCTAAACAAAACTTCATACAATTATCGTTAGAGAATGGTTTTAGTGTGGCAATTCGCCCGAGTGGCACAGAGCCTAAAATTAAATACTACTTATTTGGGTGCGGAGAGCGAAACCCTGCCAAATTAGAAGAATCCAAAAATGAGGTTACCAGCACACTAAGTGCAATTGGTGAATGGTTGGTGGAAGATGCTCATCAAAGAGCCAAATAAATATATCTGTATTTAGCGAAATTAAACCAGCAAGGATGCAGGATTCTCTAGAATTTCAGCCAATACTTGTAAAAACCTTGCACCAACAGCACCATCTACAACTCGGTGGTCGCAACTTAACCCCAAGGTCATTGTTTCGCCTGCACAAATAAAACCATCCTTAGAAAGAACAGGCTTTGCTACACTGGCTCCAATAGATAGTATGGCTGCATTTGGCGGATTGATGATGCCGTTAAAAAAATCAATCCCAAACATCCCTAAATTTGTTACTGTAAAAGTGGAACCACTCATTTCGTCAGGAGTAAGTTTACGGTTTCGTGATTTTTGAATCAAACTTTTCGCCTCAAGGGATAAGGATCGAAGATCTAACTGTTCTGCTTTTCTAATAACTGGAGTTACTAAACCATCATCAACTGCAACACCAAATGCCAAATTTACTTCTCCATGAAAAATAATTTCTTTATCCGCCCAAGATGTGTTAATTTCTGGAACAAGTGGAATTGCCTTAGCACAGGCATGTAAAATCAGGTCGTTTATGCTAATTTTGTTGGGCTCTGAGAAACTATTGGCGAGCCTTCGGTTAATGGATTCTCTGGCTAGGCGAAAAGCTTCCGAATTAATTTCCTTTTGTAAGTAAAAATGGGGAATAGTAACTTTGGACTCAAGTAACCTTTTGGCAATGACTGAGCGCATATTACTAACCGGAATAGACTTAGCCTGCAAAGAGGATCCATAAACAGTTTGCACCTGAGGGAGCGGAGCAGTACCTGAAATAAAAGAATCTTTTACATCTGGTTCAGACAGCGAGGGCAAATCTTTTTTGGTTATTCTTCCACGAGGTCCGGATCCCTTAACTTTTTTGAGATCAATATTTTTCTCTTGGGCGATTTTTTTGGCAAGAGGGGAAGCAAAGATTCGGTCAGATGGATCAGGTTGTTCAGTTGGTTGACTAGACTGATCAGGATTCTCGAAAAGAGTAGATTGTGCATCTGGTTCTTCTGGGGATAATGTAGTTTCTTCGTTTTGGTCTGCCTGATTATCATCGACCGGGATAGCTTTTTTATCACTGGTTACATCAATCTCAGGAACTTCTTCACCAGGACTACCTACAACTGCTAATGGCTTGCCTATCTCAACCTCATCTCCCTCATTGGCCAGTAATTTCAAAAGAACCCCATCATCGAAATTTTCCAACTCCATGGTGGCTTTATCCGTTTCAATCTCAGCCAAAATATCACCATTGGAGACCTCATCACCCTCACCTTTATACCATTTAACAACAGTACCTACTGTCATGGTGTCGCTTAATTTAGGCATTTCGATAATCGTGCTCATGCTAGTCTTACAAAAGTTCCATTGCTTTGGCTAAAACGCGATCGTGATTGGGTATCTGGAAATTTTCCAAGGCCTTGCTGTATGCCTGCGGAACATCGATTGCAGATACCCTCTTGACGGGAGCGTCAAGGTGGTCAAAAGCATGTTCCTGTATTAGGTAGGCAATTTGAGCGTCTACTCCGCAAAAAGGTTTATTTTCTTCCACCAAAAGAACACGGTTTGTTTTTCTGACTGTTTCTAAAATGGCATCTAAATCAAGGGGGCGAATGGAACGTAAGTCCAAAACTTCCACCGAAACTTTATGTTTCTCTGATAAAGTCTCAGCAACTTGTAAAGCAACCTGCACAGATCGACCATGAGCAATAATCGACAAATCATTACCCTCACAGACAGTTCGAGCCTTGCCAAGAGGAATAAGAAAATCTTCATCTTCGGGAACTTCGCCTTTCAAGTTGTAGAGGATGGTATTTTCCATGACACAAACTGGATCATTGTCTCGGATCGCTGCTTTAAGCATACCTTTTGCATCTGCAGGAGTGGATGGACAAATAACTTTAAGGCCCGGTGTGTTGGCAGCAAAATTTTCGGGCGTGTGAGAATGAGTCGCACCTACATTGGTTCCTCCGTTAGCGGGGCCCCTGAAAACAATAGGAACATTAATCAAACCACCCGACATATATCTAACACTGGCTGCGTTGTTAAAAATTTGGTCAAAAGCAACATAACAGAAGCTCCAAAACATAAATTCGACCACCGGCCTCATTCCCATCATAGCCGCACCGACGGCAAGGCCGGAAAATGCAGCTTCGCTGATAGGGGTATCAATAATTTTTTCAGAACCAAATTTCTCCAGAAGACCTTCAGAGACTTTATATGATCCTTTAAATTGGGCCACTTCTTCACCCATTAAAACGACATTCGGGTCACGAGATATCTCCTCGGATAATGCTTGGTTAAGGGCTTCCCTGTATGTAATTTCAGCCATGGTATAAAATTTGTTTCCTAGCGAGAAGTTTCAAAAAACATGGTACCAGTGGAGACTTTTTCGTCCGGATTATCAGTTTCCCAATAAACATCATCCATCAATTCGGAAACCTCAGGAAAAGGGCTTGCTAGGGCAAACTCAGCCGAAGCCTCTGCTTCATCTTTAGCAGCTTGGTCAAGGTCATTTGCGGATTCGTCGGATAAGACGCCTTCTTTGGTAAGTTTGTCTCGAAAAAGGTTAATGGGGTCTTTGTTTTTTTTATATTCTTCTATCTCCTCTTTACTGCGGTAGGTTTGATCGGGATCTGCGACAGAATGTCCTCGATATCGATAAGTGACGATTTCCAAAACCGAGGGGCAGGAACTTTCCTTGGCTAGGACAAGGGCGTCGTTAATGGCAGCCCGAACCTCATAAAGATCATGTCCGTGATGAACGGACCAATTAATATCAAAAGCATCTCCCCTGCGAGCAAGGGGTTCCCCTGCGGAATGTCTCGATTCTGCGGTGCCCATGGAATAGCCATTATTTTCTATAATATATACAACGGGTAACTTCCACAATGAGGCTAGATTTAGGGATTCATAAAATGGACCTTGGTTGGTAGCCCCGTCACCCATAAAACAAAGGCAAGCCCCTGTAATCTTCTTTGCTTTGAGTGCATATGCGATACCAAGCCCTAATGGCGTTTGTCCACCGACAATACCATGGCCTCCCCAAAAGTTTTTATCCGGTGCAAAAAAATGCATGGAACCACCCTTACCCTTTGAGCAGCCAGTTTGTTTTCCAAATAATTCCGCCATACATTCATCCATATCCATGCCAACGGCGAGGGCATGTCCATGATCCCGGTATGCTGTGATTACATGATCATTTTCATCCATAACTGAAACCGATCCGACCGCAACAGCTTCTTGGCCGATGTAGAGATGAAGAAAGCCCCCAATATGACCTTGTTGGTAAGCACGAAGGGAGCGTTCTTCAAACCTCCTGATGCGCAGCATTTGGGAATACAGGCGCAACTTCTCTTCCTTCTCCAAGACTTGATTTATAGGAAGATTAGAAAAATCATTTGGGGATGTGGTAGAAGGTAGTCCACCATCTGAGATATCTTCTGGTTTTGGTGAATCCTTTAAATCGGCGTCGTGGTATATACCTTCCATAATATGTTATAAAATTAACAACCTTCGTTTATGTAGTGAGCTGGTTTAGCTTCAACCTCTAAATTGAGCGAACTGTTGGAGAAATCGGCTTTCAATCCCCAAAAACCTTCTTTTCTACGATCATAATATGGCCAGATCAATTCATGATCCGTTGGGGGTATGCTGATCGAATCAATTTCACTCCTCGTAAAAAACTGGAAACTTCCTTCATCGATATCCTTGGGAAGATAATTGAGGCGGGCATGGCAATCGAACAAAAACATCAACCAATGAGAATTGCCCTCGTAAGATTTTTCAGAAATGTATGCAAAAAGACTCAAATCTGAATTTTCTAGCACCAATCCCACTTCTTCATTAGCCTCTCTTTTGGCACATTCAAATGGAGATTCTCCTAATCCCATCTCCATTTTACCACCTGGGGGACTCCATGTACTTAAGTTCGGTGGTTTTCTCCGTTTTATCATCAAGATTCTATCCGAATCATCACGAATAAAAAGAAGGCATGATATCTTAAATTGCATGCAGAATAAACTTGTTTAGTACGATTTTGTGTTAAAGTGTATATATCTATTTCATAATCAACATCTACCCAATGAAAAAAACAATAGTTCAGATCGCCACTTCGTTGTTATTTGCCTTCTCCTACTTGCATGCAGAAGAGGCTAAGGAAGATGAAATTATTCAACTCGATGGCAAAATCGCTGTGTCACAGGAATCAGACAGGTGGCTGAAAGTCACTGTTCCTTTTCTGATTAAACAACACCCTGAAATTTTAAAATTGGAAGGCAAGCGACCAGAAACCATTGAAGAATTATTTAATCCAGAATTTCTCGAAAATTTGCGCATAAAAATTTGGATCAGTTTTCTCAACGAATTTAAAAGGTCTGCAATCAGGGGGGACCGAAACGATCCACGGCTCTTTGATTATTATTCTGCGGAGTTGGAATGCATGGTTTTGGAAATTGACCGAAAAACGAAGAAGGCGGAATTTTTATTCCCTGCAGCAGTTGCGAAAAAGAATGAATTGGGAAATTATCCCAAACTGACAGGATATGTAATTGAATTCAGTTGCAACGGCGAAGTTTTTACAGTTTCTGACCAGATCACCTTTTTAAACTACGAGAAAAAGGAATATTTGGAGAAATATCGCATGGAAGCCTTGAATAATTCGACTGATAATGAGGGGGTTTTGATCCCAGCTTATCAGATCAGTGAAGTTTATTTACGAGAACTTGGCCCAGTGGTTCGGGACTAGTCCTCTTTTCCCTTACTTTTCATGGGTAAGCCCCTGAGTACCATTTTTAATCTGGGTAGCTCGCATGTTTCGGCGAGTAAATTTAGTCTACAAGAAGATGGACTTTCTTTAGACAGATTTAAACTACTTGATTTACCTCCAAATTCTGGAAATGAACAAGAATGGCTTTCTGCCATTGAAATTGCAGTCAGTGAACTATCTTCCCAATGGGGTTTTAAGGGTGAAGCAAGCTTTATTCTTCCTAGTAGTATAGTATTATCGAAGACACTTAGGGTTCCCAAGGTCGAAACGGAAAAACAAAGAAAGGTAGTAGAATTCGAGCTTTCACAAAAGATGCCTTTTCCGCTCGAATCGCTTCTTTGGGACTTTTTGGTGATAGATGATGATGGTATAGAACAGGAGATTTTAAGTTTTGCGATCAAGCCAGAACTTATTGAAAAACTCACGCAATCGATTTTTGGAAGTGGGGTTGTTCCCTTGAAACTCACACCAGGCCCAGCACTTGACTTTTGTTCCTTAAATGGAAGGTTAGAAGCAGATGAGGCCAATAGTTTGTTGATTAATTTTGGTGCTAGATCAACAAACCTGACCTTTTTTAGTTCCTCGGGTTTTCTTTTGAGAAGTTTTAGTCAAGGTGGGGGAAGTCTTACGGAAGCAATTGCCAGTTCTTTTGGAGTAAACCATACCAAGGCCGAACAACTAAAGTTAAATTATACCAGTGCATCCCAACCGAAGGATTCTACCGATAACGCAACAAACACTTTACATGCGGTGCATGAGAATTTTCTCAATAAAAGCATGCAAGAAATCTCTCGTTCTATCGTAACCTACAAAAGACTGAAAAAAGGCAAAGCACCTTCCCAGCTAATAATTACGGGTAGAGCAACAAAGAGTTCTCTCTTAGTTCAAAATTTGGCACAATCACAAACACAGCCAATAAAATATTTTGATCCTTTTAAACAGATCAAGATTTCTGAGGAAATTGAAGATGAGGATAGAGCAAATTTACCTTATATAGGTAGTGAAATCTTAGGCCTTGCTAATATTCTCCTGCTAGATCACAAGGCAAGTGTGCTTAACCTCATGCCAAAGGCAAAATTGAGGGAGTTGGAAAACAAAAAGAAACTACCATGGTTTCTATGCTCGGCACTTATAATCTCTTTGATTCCCTTGCCTTGGTATCTTAATCTTAGCACAACGGAAGATTACCTTAGTTCTGAAGAGATTAAATTAAAACGACATACTCTGGAGTTGTCGAATAAGCTGAAATTTTCTCAAAAAGAAAACTCGGACTTAGTGCTTTTAAAGGCCATAAACCAAATTGCGGCCAAACATGTTACACAATTAGAGTCACTCTCTAAAAAAGCCTTTTCTTTGCAGGATCTCCTTAATAATTTACAATTACAATTTGATCCAGAAATAAACCAGAATGCCTGGATAGATAGATTTGAATTTATTCCATCTGAACGAATCCCCGCAGGAACAACCGCAAGTAATTTCATGCCTCGTTCTACTCGTAAACATGCAAGAATCTCCGGTAGATACCTAGTGAAGCCAGACGAGCAACTCAATGACATCGCAGAAGACGAACGGAGGCTTGCCCTTATCGAAGAGAGTGGGCGAATACAGGAGTCTTTAACCAAAGCTATTGCAAGTATTGATCAAGTACTAAAGGTGAGTAAAAAAACATTTTCTATTGAGGGGAAAGGAGACCTTTACAATCGCCAGTTCACACATTTTGAATTCGAACTGGAACTTGATTTAGAGAAATGAAAAAAAATATTTTACTATTCTCAATACCCTTTCTGGTTCTAGTCACCTTACTGGTTTTAGCCATTTCTTTAAGCAATGAAATAGAGAGTAAAACGAGCGACATAGAAAATATTCAAAAAGAGCTACAATATGTATCGAGTGATTTGAATATAGAAAAACTATTTTCCAATGATTTAAAGTTGGCAAATAATGAACTAAAAATATGGCTTAATCGCGGCACGAAACAGACAAACTTTTGGAACGAATTTATTCAAAAAGAGGCAAATATAGTACTTGCTCATTCTCCACAGTCATCTTCATCAGTAAATACTGAGATAACCAAACTAATTTCTTATCTCAGAAGAACATTTGATAATCGAAACATTAAACTTGGGATTTCACAAACAAATGAACCATTTTTAGCTTACTCAAATCCTGAAAAAGAGAAAAAATATGGCTTTGGTTTTTCAGCTTACGATGGATTTTGGCCAAGTTTCGATAAGAAAGAGGCAAATGTTATCCTAATGCAGGCTAAAATTATAAAAGAAATTTGTGATTTTCTGTTAGGCTCCTTTGATCCCGGAGAAACATTCACCCTAATTTCAATTAAGAGAGAAGCAGCTGGTAAAGAGGACCTAAAGCACATTGGTGAAAACTTATACCAAAAAAATAATCTAATTGAGTTCCTCCAGGGTGGAGGCATGGCGTCTTCCTTCATTTTTGAAATTTCATTTTTGGGAAAGTCTAAAAATTGCCGGACATTCATAAACCAATTAAGAGCACCTTACAGTTTGCGAAATCTGCATGTCTCGAGGCAAGGAAGACAAGAAACAGACAACCGAATAAATAACCCAGTAGTAAGTGGGCAAGACAATGAATCGAACATATTGCCCATTATTCGCGATATTACTTCTAAGTTTATTTTAGAAGTCGAGTATGTGTATGATATTAAGTCTAGTTTAAATCAGGAAATCTATGATGGTTTAATATCAGAGAACGATCGGGTAAAAGTGGATGAAATTTTAAATCAATTCAATTAATGTAAAGAAAGTGAAACATTTTGATAAAATAACACTTATTTTTGTTCTTCTTCTGTTTGTATTTTCTATACTCACTTTTTCGTCAGAAAAACCGCAAATCAACAAATTAGAAGTTGAGGGTGATTATTTTGAAATCAAACGAAAATCAGGAACTGAATATTTCATTTTCAATAAAGAAATCTCAATTATGCCCGGGGAGAAACTGAACTTTTACAACCAACTTGGTGAAAGAGTAAAATCCTATGAAATAAAAAACATTCTCCTGCCTTCTCGTGAAACTATTAAAATTATTACCGATTCTGGAGAAGTGGATGGAATATCAAGGCAGGAAGTTAATCTTGACTCCAATTGGCGGTCCACGCCCGGAGTATTTGCAGTCAGACAGGGAAAAGAAACTATCCAAATAAAGTTGTCAGAAGTTAAAACAATTAAAGCGAAGACTTGGTTATCCATTGATGCGGACATCGAAGATTTAAATGATTTTGAACTTTCTCCGTCCTTTTACCAAAATACTAAAGCAGAAGAAGGAGAAGAATACTCGCCCGAGAGATTAAAGTGGATAAACCCAAGATCCGAGGAGAACCAATCAGATTATGATTTGTTCACCCCGCCGATCATTTTTATCCATAACGGTGAATTAACCACTAGGCTACCCGAGAAAGAAGAAATTGAGGAGAAGATGGAGCCCTTTGGTCTTTCCCTAACAGGAGTTTACAGTGCTGATTATCCATTGCGGCTTAAGAGCTGGGTAGGCCAAACCCCCTACTTTGAAGATTTCGGTTTTGATGGAGACACTAAGACAGCACCAGTTCGTAATCGAATTGAGCTAGGTAAGCCATACAAAAAAGTATTGGACCGTAAGCCAGGCCAGCCAAGTCTTGAAATTTGCGACACCAATGACTCAGAAAAATTGTTTACGGTACAGTACTTTACAGTGCAACAATATCGTAACCCGGAGACTGGTGGTTTAAAGCCTGTTGGCAGGGCAATGGTACAAGATCATAGGCTAGGGGGAAAACCATTTGAGATTAACTCGCTTATGAGAGAAGTTAATGCAGGAAATTTTACTTTGAACTTTCAGGCCAGTTTACCAGGCCTTGATCCTAAGAATTTTACTGTTGAGAGCACAATATCTGTAGAAACTCTTGAATATGGAGGTAGAATATATTTGGTTTCTGATATAGATTTAGAAAACAAAATAGTTAAGGTTACCAAGCAAGATCCAAGAATTGAGGGTGATTTAGTGGAAATATTTTCATTTTAGAATCACCTTTTTCAATTTCTCTAAATTACCTTAAGGATTGACCCAACGAATTTTCTGTATGGAATTTGACTGATTCGAAATTTATTAGTTTCCAAGCCTTTTACTGTTCATAATGTTTCTTGCCAGAAAGTTTAGCGTGATGCCCAAACATATTTGTTTATATCTTTTGGCAACATTGTTTGCATTCGCAAGTAAGGCATTGTTTTCCCAAGGATTGCCCAAGATTGATTTACCTGCCCAAACCGCACCGCCAACTCTGCAAACTTCTTCCATTCCTATTACTGCAGCGGAAATCGGCCCCAATACCAATCTCGTTTTACTGTTGGACCAAATACGTACTCTAACTGCAAATGGTCAACTGCAGGAAGCACAAAAAATTGCTACTCAGGCACTCGAAAGCCTAAACCAGAGCGAACAAAATGAATTTTATTTACGGCAAATAAAATCGGAGGAAACCAAGCTCTATTTCAAACTGGCAAATCGTGCGATGCTCAATAAACAGTACTCACAAGCAAGTCAGTATATCGAGCGATACCGCGAAAATGTTGCCGAGGAATTGCAGAACCGAAAAATCCGCCGGGAGATCAAAGTAGATCTTGGCGAAAGAAAAGATGTCAGTCTTGTTGGTAGGTTAGTGGAAGAATTGGACCAAGCAAAAAAAGACTTAGCCCAAATAAGAGCAAAAACTGGACTGCCCAAAGATGATGCCCAACCTGATTTAGAGCGCTTGGTGGAGGAGGAGAGGAACCAAATGGAAAGAGACTTGATGACCGCAGAAAACCTCCTACGAAAAGCGAAATTTGATTCGGCTCAAGGAAGATACGAAATCGCCAACAATAACCTTGATTCGGCTCTCGGTTTGTTGACTCCGAGTGCTGGCACTATCGCCATGATCAGTGATCTATACAAAGCTAAGCAAGAAATTATTTGGTACCGTGTCGGTGAAGCGATGCTGAAAGGCAAGGTTGCAGAAGTACAGGAACTGACCCTTAATTATAAAGAAACGGAAGAATCTAGAAGGAAACTGGAAACCAATACCTTAGGAATGTCGGCGGAAGTCGATTTCGACGCAGAAATTCGTAAAGCGAATGAAAAAAACAAAGAGCAGGCAAAATTTGCGGAAGAAATGCTTGATGAGTCAAAAAAATTGATCAAGGAAAAGGAATATGAACAGGCCGAAAAGATTCTTCTTAAAATATCGAATTTCTTGGAACCAAGCACCCTGACATGGCCTTTGATTTTAGAGGCATCCCTGATCAAAAATCGAATCAATTTAGCCAAGGCTGATGATGCTAGAATAGATAAAGATTGGGATAAAGCCCAAGAATTGCTCGACGAATTTCGTACTGGGTTTTACTCAGATCGTAATATCCAAGGAGATACTCTAACTTACGGAAGGCCAGGTCTCAAAGAAACAGCAGGTGAAGAAGCCTTGGATGAGGAACTTGCACTTGCCGATAAGGAGCTGGAAAAAATAAGAAAAGACAAGAGCGATCCTTTTAAAAGGGACATAACTGAATTTACTCCCGAATGGAAACTGCAACAGGAGCAATTAAATGAACTCTTGATGCGTGCAAAAGTGCAGTTCATTAATGGTGATCTTACTGGAGCGACAGAGACATACCGGGTAATTGAGACCCGTTACAGTGACAATTTTGAGGCAAAGGAAATGCTCAAAAGAATCTCGCAAATGCGACAGCAGGAGAGCTATTTGGGCTACATTAAAACACGACAGGAAATGCTTGAGGAAATTGAGCGGGAGTGGGAAAGACCAAAAGTATTTGACCGTCAAATTGAAGAAACCCAGGAAGTCGAGGAAGGACCAAGCAATATTGAGGCAAAGTTAAAACTAATAGAAATTCCTGGAGTCGACTTTTTTAATTCCCCCTTGTCTGAGGCGATGACTGAGTTGCAAAGACAAGCCCGCCTTTTCGACCTGACCGAGCCAGACCCCGCGAAAAAAGGCCTTAATATTATCCCGCTTATTGGCGAGGAGGAAGAACCCACCGTAAATATCAAATTAAACGCCATGGCGTTAGGCAAAATGATCGAGTTTATTACAGAGATGGTGGGCTGGACATTTGATGTACGTTCTGATGCTGTGGTTATCCAGAAAACGGGAGGAACCTTCAAGGGCCGCCCACTAGAGACGGAATTTTATCAAATGAATCCGGGGACGGTACAACGCCTAACTGGTAGTAGTGGAGGTGGTGCGGCCGATGCCGATCCTTTTGCTCCTGCTGGCGGAGGAGGTGATGGGGGGGGTGATGAAGGCATCAAAATACGGGCATTTCTTGAAAATACGGGTATACCTTTCATCGATGCAAAGGGTCATAAGTTTGCTTTTGATGGCTTTCAGATGATCATTACTCATGAGCGCAGATATTTAGACTTGATTGAGAGAATTCTTTCAAAACTTGACGAAGAATCCAGCAAGCAGGTGGAAATTGAAGCCAAATTCTTAGAGGTCCAGGAAGGTGCATTGGATGAAATTAGTTTCGACTGGCAATATTCATGGGGAAGTGCAGACCCACTCTACCAACTGACAGAAGATGGAAGCCCAATTCCGGCACTTGATTCTCGCGGGCGCCCGATGAGAAGCTACCACAAGATGATAACTGGAAACACACGAACATTAGCAGCAGCTCACTCTCCTGCTGGTGTATCGCGTGATACTATCATAAGCATGCCAGATAATCCCGATGCCAGCATGAATATTTCCAACCCAATACCTAACCTGCCTGGCAAAATCGGGATTGGTGCAGGTGTGTCACCATTGACTAATTTCTCTATGTTCAAAGAAGGTAGTGACCCGATGGACACAGATGGAATGATCATAGGAAGTACACAAGCATCTCTTATGATTAATGCACTAAAACGAAAGCAAGGAACTGATTTGTTAAGTGCTCCCCGAGTAACAGTTATGGATGGTCAGTCAGCAACCATTACTGTTGCACAAGAATTTATTTATCCAACTGAGTACGAGCCAGCTCCAGCCCCAACCGTTGGTGGTGGAGGAAATAATAATGATGGGGGCGGACTTGGTGGGGCGATCCAAATTCAGTCGGCAATTCCACAATTTGAAACAGTTGCACCCCTAGATGAACAGCCTGGTTTTCGTGAGGTGGGGGTCGTTTTAAATGTTACTCCCACCATAGAGAAATATAATTCTATTAATCTTAGATTAACCCCGAAAGTTACGGAGTTTGATGGATTTATTGAGTATGGCGGTAATTCAGCAATGATTGGAACCAGTCAAGTGGGGTCCCCTCCTATGATGATTCAACCCTCTGGTATACTAATGCCCATTTTTTCGGTACGCAAAGTGGACACACAGGTTAGTATATTTGATGGTGCGACTGTCATTATTGGGGGATTAACTCGCGAAGAGGTAAAAACGGTGAATGATAAAATTCCCGTGCTTGGAAATATTCCTCTGATAGGAAAACTCTTTCAATCCAATGCAGAGAGTTATCAAAAACGAAACCTGCTTATCTTTGTTAGTGCGAGTATTGTTTCTAAAGGAGGATCACCAGTTCGGGAAGTAATCCAAAATATAAGTCCCCAATCCATTTTCAAAGATCCAGTAATTATGACTCCCACGGGAACCATTCGTAGAACATTCAAAGATGGTGACGAAAAAGGGCAATAGCGATCCCACAAAAGTAACTAATATATACTAAAAAGTTAAATATTCATAATAAATTGCTAAACAACCTTTCATTTGTTAATTTAAAAGATGCCTTTATTCCCCAAGAAAATGCAAAAGCGTTTTCCTAAGCAAAGATATGTTTTGCATGGTTTCTTTTTATGCTTTTTTGTAGCATATGTTGGTTATTTTTTGTACCAGCAAACGGATCAAAGGCTTGTGGAAAAGCCTTCCCCTAAAATCTATCCATCGCCGCACTTAGTCACCACCGAAAATAGTGACATTAATGAAGAAGTTGCCCTAGTGCAACCATCTGAGAAGCCAGTTTTTAATAGCTACAGAACAGAAGCTTCAGAAAGACAGATGTGGTGTGAAATAAGGGATTATCAAGATCTTTCCAGTGACCCAGTTTTTGATAACTTTTCTCAGTGGTTGGACGATTTTAAATCGATTAATTGTCAGACGCCATTGAATTGCGTGGAGCATGACCCAAGAGTATTGGCAAATATCTTGAGCAAGGGAAGCACGCTCGTACGCGCGCGCGAAAAAGTTTTGAGCAAAATTATTCGTGCAGACCCTAAAACGGCGATTGATCTAGCAATTCCTCAGCAAACAATTGATTTATTACCCCTCAACATTTCTACCCATATGGAAAAGTGGGAGAGTGGACTTGTTAACCTTCATGTAAAGCATCAATGCTTTGATCCCACTCATCCTGGTGGGTGGATCATGAGGCATGCATCTTTTTCCAATGGGAAAACTTTGCGTGCATGGACTTATGGCAAGAATAGTAAATTATCGATTACTAAAGGATTAGCCATTTGGGGGATATCATTGGGTGATGATTTGGCAGTTGCTAATTCTCCATACCGTTTAGAAGAAACGAATTCTGGAGATGGTAAAATATTTTTTGCTGGGGGAGATATAAGCTTTAACACTCATCTGGAAAAAGAATTTATTGTTCAACAATTCCAACCTTCAGTTCGTCGGGTTGGGGGAATTCGCCAGTTAACCTATCCCATAATCATGGCATCAGGAATGACGATGGATAAAGTACTTGAGCAGAAATATGAAATTAATTCCAGTCGGGTTACTTTCGATCAGGCACTTGCAACAGCGATCGAAAGAAATGGTAGTCTTTTACGAATTGATGATGCCAACGAAAATCAATTGGTCGCAAATCTTCTACTCAAAGCATTTGAGGACGAAGAGCTTCTTGAAGGTTTTTACGAAGACAACATTACCAAAAACTCATTAATTTGGGTAGGTGCGACTGATAACGAAGATGTAAATGGCACCAGAACAGATTTAGAACTGAATGTAACCGTGCAGGATGTAGACATCAATGCATCGGAGGGAAATTGGCGTTGGATAAACGGTACGGATGAAAATATTACCTATGCAAATTGGAAATGGGGAGCAACCCCACCATCAAATAATACTAAGGATTTTGCTGCGATGGATTGGAATACAACCGGAGCAACCTGGGTAGACATAAACGAAACCGCTAGGCTTCCTTTTATTATTGAAAAGAATTTTAATTTACCTTCTCAACAAACCGACCTTCAGGGAATTCGTAAAGTCTTGGTTATACCTGCGAGGTTCATAGACGAGACAACTTCATACTTATCCGCAATGGGAGGTTCAAACAATCCTCTCACCAACGAACTTGGTCAAAATATTCTCGATGAAGTACAGCTAGACTCTTACGAACCAATCAGTCGTGAAGCGATTGATCTTGCGATGCAGGATGTTAATGAATTCTTTTCGCGGAATACTGATGGAGAATTAGACTTAGTGCCGGTGGTTAGCCCAACAGTCACCATGCCTCTCTTTCGCTATAATATAAGTTTCCCACCTAATCCTACTTCGGTAAATCCCTATGACTCTGAAGGTAATCTTTCTGGGCGAATAATGATTACAGACGGTACAACATCCCCCACCATCTTTGGGATTCCAGAAGCCCGTACCATTTTAGGACAAGACCGACTTGAAACTCCATTTGCAATCAATTTTTGTGCCTTGGATGCTGCCGAAGCATTGAGTGAAGATTTCAGTATGAACAGTTTTGCCTTTGCCGGAGTTGGATCGCTTACATTCAACAGCTCCACCTTTTTAGAAACATCATCAGGCAGTAACACCCCATTGATTTTCGCGGAGCCCCCTACGGTTGAAATCATTGGTGGTGATGCAAGACTTGATAACAATGCTTCTCACCCTCGGTTTCGCCCAGCAAATGTCGAAGCGGTTACCAATGAGGCAGGTGTGGTCCTTGGATTTGAGATTTTGGAACCTGGTGCATATTACGACCCCGCACAGAGTGCCAGTATTTTTATAAATGGGGAAGATTTTACTGATCAAATCTCAATAAGTATTGAAAACCTTTTGGTTTCCTACGTTATTTTATCCAATTATTCGGGTGGGGCACCAGGGCTTGGATTTGTTGGTGGTCCAGGAACCCATGTTACACTTAGTAATGGCACTGTTCCTGAAGCCACAATTGCCCATGAAATAGGGCATAACTTTGGCTTACTTCATGCAAATAAGTATTTTTCAAGGAGCGAACTTGTATTGAGTGATGATGCAGACCAGATTGAGTATGGAGACCCTTACACTGTTATGGGAACGGGAGAGAACATTGCAAGCGAGTCGGACCTTACAATTGTATCAAAAGTTACATTAAATAATATTATGTCAGTTGGATATTCTGTGGGTGATTCATCATCCGTGGATGTGCTGGCTGTTGACGCAACCTCCATAGGCTCTGCCAATGTTGAGGCATTTATGGAAACAAATGCCAATGCAAACAATACATTTAGAATTTACCGTAGCAATTATGGTTTGCCGCCATTGCGACTTAAAGACAAAGAATTTGAAGTAAATTTACCGACAGAGACCAGTCAAAGACTACTTGATACAAACGGCTCCCCTTATGCCTTGCTATTCAATGGTACCGGAGAAGAGGCAAACGGAACACTCAGTTATGATTCAGGTTCAGAGATTTGGGAATTAAATATTTCAAATACTGGGCGAGGTTTTGTGGAGGAACCAACAATTAGCGTATTGGATGAAAATAACTCTTTCATCATGATCCTTGATCCCTCGTGGATAATAGAAAAATTTGGATCAGACTTTGAGCAAACGGCGGTTCTGGTTGACAAGCAGGCAAATTGGCTTCGCGGAATCAGAATAACCAGTGACACAAACGCAGTAGCTAGACCATTTAGCATGCTAACAGGAGAGGACCTTACGGAATACTACCTGTCTTATCGCACAGATATTTCATATGATGGACTTACGATTCATGTATCCAATACCGGGGATGAAATACTTGAGCCATTTCTATTGGACGCCACTCCACAAACCCCCAGCTCATTTTTAAACGGTGAGGGTGCACTGCTGGTTGGGAAGACATACTCGGATTACGATGCAGATGTTCATTTTACT